>Ga0123342_1001113_pt1 | contig 44780 bp, 26 predicted proteins | sample Turbeawhitnodule_FD_89960 | JGI IMG/M metagenome (GOLD analysis project Ga0123342, IMG submission 89960) | Root nodule microbial communities of legume samples collected from Mexico - Turtle bean Mexico white nodule | ecosystem: Host-associated > Plants > Roots > Nodule | place: Mexico: Nepantla...
ATTTTGGTCTTTAAAAATTGGTTTTTATTTCATGATTTTCTTGTAGTCTCTAATTTAGTTACTATTGCAACTAATTATTTTGGTCTTTAAAAATTGGTTTTTATTTCATGATTTTCTTGTAGTGATAGAGAGAAAAAGAAAGAGTAAATATTCACCATAATGGTGATTAGAAATCTTAGTGAGATGCTAGAGAGACTTTGTAAACTCACTTTCATAGTGAAGGCATTTTTACCATAATGATGAGATTAGAGATCTTAGTAATATGCTACAGAGACTTTGTATTTCATTCTTGTTGTTGTGTGAGATTGAGTGTTATCCTCACTGATATTGTAATCCCACTTTCATAGTGGAGGCATTTTCACCATAATGGTGAGATTAGAAATCCTAGTGAGATGGTAGAGAGATATTGTATTTCATCCTTGTTGGATGAGATTGAGTCATAAAGTGAGGAGAAACAAATATTGTAATTCCACTCTCATAGTAGAGACGTTTTCACCATAATTGTGAGATTAGAAATCCTAGTAAGATGCTAGAGAGATTCGACAAATTGTATTCCATCTTTATTAGGTGAGATTGAGTGCACTGATAAGAAACAAAATATTATAATTTTACTTTACACTAGGTTCCGTGGGTTTTACTTCTCAATTTGAAGAAGGTTTTCTCACGTTACAAAATTTCTATGTATCACTATTCTATTTACTTTATTTTCTATTATTTGTTTATTACTTTCGCAAGTATCCATGTTGTGTCTACATCAAAGAGGGAGAATTAATTCTAAATTTCCCCAACACAATTATGATGCAAACACTTCATATAATTTATGGCAAACTGTTAAACGTACAATCAATCGTAGAATGATTACAATTTCATAATCACAAATAATGTTTTGATAATAATAATCTAGTTTTAAAGTAATTCTATTGTAAAGAAACTTGATTGTGACATATCAAATGAGAATTGAAACCTTGATTTCACTCTTATTTATTGTTATATCAGTTTTATTCAAAAACTAATACTCAGACATTTCAATCGATGAAATTGACATACAAGATTTATTTTCAATTTGATTCTCTTTAAATTCTATGCATCCAGATAGATAGAGTTAAAAAATTGATAGTATGATAAGATAAAAAGTTGTAAAAACTAATTAAACATAGTTACAAAAGATTGTAAAACTGTATAATTGATTCTTCTATTTATTTTGATTTACTTCAATAATATATAATAAGATTACGAAATCTATAAAATAGGAATATTAACAACTTCAACTTATAAATTGACCATTAATACAATAATAACGATAAATAGTTTAAGAGTAATAAAATCAGAATTAATAACCAACAAATAATAAATGTAGATACCATTTCTAACGTAGACACCTTCTGGAAAATGATGTGGTATGTGGCCTTCAATATCAGTGATATCCATGGCTTCTCCTAATTCCTCCACAGGAGCAAAGTTAGCCTGCAAAATACTATAATTAATAAACTCATGCATATTATAATGATGAGTAAAACACTTGAACCACCTGAGACGGAAGCACTAGCTGGTCGACAAACTCAAAGGCTGAATCCACAATAGCGTTAAGAAAATTGGTTTTAATGTCTGTGATGGCTTTGGAAACATGAATCTGGAGCGGAATTTGAGGTATGGCTCTTAGGATCTGCTGCACATGAAGTGAACATGAATGTTTTATATATGGAAGTGACTTAGGTTTCAAAAATGAAGAGGAAGAGTTAATTGAGTTTGAGGAAAGTCCCAGAGTAATGGACTGAATGGAGCGATTAGGTGAGAGAGTGGTGAATGAAGCTGACATATGCGTTTCCATTAATTATGAATTGTCTCTAGACACAACGCTACCACACTCTACCACTTCAATATAAATACTAAACCAAACTCAATATTTTGCATTAACTAAAGACAGATAATTTTGCCATATCCATCAATGTCTTCCAATTCAGTATTCATTAAAGGTATAGTGTAATATGTTTTTTTTTTAATTTAAATTGATATTTTGGACTGTTGATTGGTATGAAAGCCATTAAAAAACTTTATCAGTGGGTTTGTTAGGGTTTAACATTGGTCGAATAATTATATGTTTTGTATATGAATAATATATATTGACATCTTGCTCCGTTATACAACTTCTTATTAATAATATAAAAAAAATATTTTTGTCATTTTATGTAAAATTTAAAATTTTAAACATATAAAGAGGATTGTATAGTGGAGTAAGGTTGTCAATGTATATTTTTCTTTGTATATGAATGTTTGAGAATAGATATTATGATAGAGTAGTTCTTTTTGCGGATTATACTAGTTTTTTATTTATTTATAAGTATGTTTTCTTATTGTTTTCGGAATGATAGAAAATCTAATTATGTCTTCTTGTATTGTATAAGGATTTATATATTCTTGAAATACTTTTATTATTTTTATTTTTATTTTTAAAAAGAAAACAATTCATTACTCGCCTTTGATTTTAATCTGTAATTGTGTTAAATATTTGAAAATAAAAGTTTATCATATACATAATAGTTATTAATCCCTTCCAATAAAATGATAGAGTCACAGTGGTGAGTAATAATTTTGTGCTAGTGTCTTGTTGTAGCGATCTTGTAGTGAAATGGTGGTGACTAAAAGAGAATATATATATATATATATATATATATATATATATATATATACTAAGAGATAAAAATGGTGGAGCACAAAAACAAATGTTCTAAGAAGACCTTTTTATGTCACTTTTAATTTGAATCGACACATTTTCTTTTTATATTTTCAAGTTCGTAATTGCTTAACTTACTATAATGGTTGAGTTAAAATGATCATAATAAATTATCATTAAATTTTATTTTTTCATCAGTGACAATAATACACCCTTAAGATCATCTTCATAACTATGTCTTAAGTTTAAACTTAGTTTTATATAAAAAAATCATTAATGTATGTTGTTGATGAACATGAAAATAATAATAAATTTAAAATTTCAAGTTCTAAAAAAATAGTTAAAATATTATATCAATATTTTGAAGTGTAAATGAAGTATTATATAATTATGAATCTTAATTATGATGCTCTTGCATTTAGTTAAAACTATAGTAAAAACATTTACATAATATTAAAAATAATAATAATGTTTAATGAAAAGAGTGTTGCAATTAAATAACATTAAAGATCACATTTCTTTTATTGATAAAAAAATATTTAACTTGTGTTGTAAAAAAAAAGACATACTCGTACGAATTAAAGGAGAAAATTTGAAAATTATTAACAAAATTATTAAAAAATCTTAAATATTAATGATTTACTATTTAATAAAAATTAAAATGAAACATAAAATAAAATTAATATTCATACTTAACGTGTATAATACTAATAAATAATAAATAAAAATATTTAATAATATTCAATACAAATAACTATACAAGAATAAAATGTTAAAAAAATTATACATATTGTGAGGGGATCAACCTATATTTTAATACACATGAACTAAAAATTAGAGAGAATATAACTCACCCACATGTTCATAACAATAATAATGGAGTATAGTCTTCTGACGTTACTAGTACATACATAAATATTCTGACGAAACTGTATAACTTATAATGAGACTGTTACTCAGGTCAAATTGATACAGTAATTATAAAAATAAATAAATTTAATATATAATTATAATAGTGTAAAAAAATAAGACTGCTTTAATTTTAATTAAATTGTTGTATTTCTTGTATCTTTCTAACTGCATATGGAGCTTTCTCTGGGATTGGAATATTCCTCTCCAAGTTGCGTTTTTCAATTTTGATGTTTTGTTGACACTCTCTATATCAACTAACATAAACTTAACATCGCAGACGTGATATTGGATGAGGATGTGACAGTGAAATTTGTTGTAATTTTGTGGGAGTGATGTGACAGTTTTGTAAGAACATAAGAGTTTAGCGTTTGAGTGCAGGTGCGGAAGTGGAAGCGAGAAAGTTTTGAACAAAAGGGAAGGTCGAACGAAAGGGAGAAAGAAGCAGCGACTTGGTCGGAGGGAGGGAGAAAAAAGCAACGGGAAACACATATATTACACCGGTTAGATGGCTTAACCGGTGTAATATGGGCCATGTATTACAGCCACCCTACCATAACTGGTTACCCAACCACATGTTCTAGCACAAGCAAAACTAACACTACAAGAAAATCATGAAATAGAAACCAATTTTAGAAAAAAAAATTAGTTGCTAATAGTGACTAAATTAGAAATAATTTTAGAGACTAAATTTTTTTTTGATTTCTAAAATAGTTTATATTATTGTTAAATGGTTTCTAAATTGGTATCTAATTAGCAACCAATGTTTTTGCTACCAAATTTAGAAACTAAATAATTGGTAGTTAAAACCTTGGTAGCTAATTATATACCAATTTAGAAACCATTTAACAATAATAGAAACTAATTTAGAAACCAATTTCTTTTTAGTTTTTAAAATGGTCTCTAATTTAGTTACTATAGCAACTAGTTATTTTTTATCTCTCAAATTGGTTTCTATTTCATGTTTTTCTTGTAGTGTAGTTACTCGTGTGCTTGTAAGTGATTACTTTTGTGACGTTTATAGCCACCCACTCTTCTTGAAAAAAAATTCAAAAAGTTTTTGAATATGGGTCATATATTACACCGGTTGGATGGTTTAACCGGTGTAATATGGGTCATATATTACACCCATGGCAGAACTGGATACCGACCCTTCCAAAACTGGTTACCCAACCACAAGTTCCTCCACATGTACTGGCACACGCAAAACTGGTTACTCGTGTGTCTGTAAGTGGTTACTTATGTGATGTTTATGGTCACTCACTCTTCATGAAAAAAAAATTCAAAATTCTTTTTTAATAAAGGTCATATATTACACCGGTTAGATGATTTAACCGATGTAATATAGATCATATATTACACCCATGACAGAACTGGATACACCCCCTATCAAAATTGGTTACCCAATCACAGGTTCCTTCACATATACTGACACATGCAAAAATGGTTACCCGGTTGTCTGTAAGTGATTACTTATGTGACGTTTATGGTCACAAACTTTTCATGAAAAAAATTCGAAAAGCTTTTGAATATGGGTCATATATTACACCGGTTAGATGATTTAACCAATGTAATATGTTCTTTTTACCCTATTTTAAAGTTCGCGCCTTACTGCTTATTCGCGTTACTACCATATTTTAAATTTATCACGTCATTGTCACATCTAAAGTGTCAAATATGTGTTACTGTCAAACGGTGTCAATATATCGAAACTCTTATAAAAAAACAATCCATTTCCCATTTCTATATAATATATATAAAGTTTTATATTATGAACTCATGGGATTAAAATTTTAAAATATATATAATACCTAAAAATCAATATTTTTTTACCAAGTATACATATTTGTCGATGAAAATAATAAAGAAAAAGTTTTTTTTTTTATAAATTGAACTTTATATTCTTATAGTTTTATATATTTTTAATTCATTCTCAAACTTTTTTCAATAAATTCCTTTATGTTATATGCTTATTAAAGGTTAAATAGAGAAGTGTACTTTTTTGGGTTATATATTTTTTAATTAGGATGTCACCCATTGGAATAATTTAATTGAATATATTGACAAAAGAGAGTATCTTAATATCAATGAAGTGGAATCAGAGTGTCACAGGAAATGATGGAATTGTGACTTCGTATACTTTTTCTAAAAAATTATTTAAAAAAGTTTGCATATTCTTCTTAACCATAGATTAACATATATTATGACGAAAAATGCACGCGCTCCTCTCTCATGTGACAATGATGCATGTGCTTTTGGCTTATGTATTTATCATTGGTGTTTGTTTTCTCTTCCGAGTTAATATTGTGATGCTTCCCGTGTGGTTTGTTTGTTGGTTTGTTTGGATATGAGCTGTGTTTTGTTTTCTTATGTTTTCTACATCCGAAGAAGACAATTTTTTTTCTTGCATTAATTGGAAAGTATCTTATTTGCCACTTCATTGTTTCTAATAAGCACAAAAACGAATCAAATTAGAAAGTTAAAAACCAAGTTATTGAATGTAGTTATTGGGTTGGCTTTATTTGGTTTTTGTATAAGCCAAGATAATAAGCTAATCTACAAATAGTAATTAACAAAACTACTTTGGCTTATAATGTTGCTATAACCGTTCCTTCTGCTGCATAGTTCCGTGAGTGTATGCTTTTGGCAGCTGCAAAAGCAACGTTTTTGGATATGGAGTAGAAGGAGGAGGATACACTAAAGTGAAGGTTTAGAGTGATATTTTCTAGGAGGTTTTGTTGGAAAAATTCAGAATTAATTATCCTATTTGGGGTATTCTCTTTTTTCTCTTTATGTTCTTCTTACTTGCTTAGACAAAGAATGAGATGAATATTTTTATCATAAAAAAATTAATGCTCATTACATTTATTTTTAATTTTTTTTAATTTTTTTTTATTATTTCTCATTATTATATATGTTATCATAATTATTATTAATGTTGAAAACAAACTGTATTGGAAGGGACTTGCTTGAGTGATCAAATAAGCTTTAACCACTACACTAGAAATTTTATTTTGTCATCTTATGATTTTTATTATACTTATTATCACTATTATTATTAATATTATAAATATTAATTATATATTTAATTATTTTTTAAATAAATTTGAAATAAATTACATACAAATTTATTCGTATTTAACATTTTTAGTTATTTTTTAAATAAATTTAAAATAAGTTATCCGTATGTAACACTCTTTATTATTTTTAATTAAATTTGAAATAAATTACATACGAATTATATCCATATATAATAATTTCTGTTTTTTAAATTAAATTTTAAATATGTTATATACAGATAATATCCGTATGTAAATTGACTTTATATACAGATTTTTATTCATATGTAATAATCTGTATGTAATTCCAGATTTTCTTGTCGTGTATAATTTCAAAAAACTTTTGAATGACCATCATTGAATATATTCAATGGATTAGTTACCAATATTCATTGGTCATAATCTTCCATTAAATTAAGGAGGAATTTCCAACAATTCTCTCCCTTCCTGGTTTAATTTAGAGGTATCAATAGTTAATAATTAAACTTCTCCACAGTGTTACTTATATTCATTGATCATGGTCTCCCATTAAATTAAGGAGAAATCTTGTAGAGGTTTTGGTGGAGTGATGTAAAATGAAGTAGTTAGTTTTCAAGGCCAGTGCAATAAGTGTATCCCAGCTTTGGTTGCTCTGAGAACAAAGTAAATCATCTGCTGTCATTAGGAAATGGAATAACAAAAAATTAGTTGGCTAATTAACAGTTTTAATGTTGTTAGTGAGGGTTATAATGTATAAACAAGTTCCTGTACTACTTGAGAAGACAGGAAAGATGTTGTTGGAGCTAAATGGTTTCAAGGTTTTTTAATTTGTCTTGGATACTGGATTACTTTTTTACTTCTTTTATCAATAAAAAATAAAATAAAATTAAGAAGAACATTTTAGGAGTGTTTCAACCTTTCTACAATAATCACATAAAAATCAAGACATTCAAGATAACAAAACCAAACAAAGAACACAATCTGGTTTTGGTTTGCCATGGTTGCTGCAAAATTATGCAGAAAAATTGCCTGAAAAGTGCTTAAAACCCTTTTAATTTGCCATGGTTGCTACTAAAAAATTTTGAAAAACCAATGGATACTAGGTTATGCTACTGCTAGAGTAATGGTAGAACGGTTAAAGAAGCCTAAACAAACTAGACTTTGTCCTTAGTTATCTTAGTTACACTACTACAAGAAAATCATGAAATAGAAATTAATTTTTAGAGACCAAAATAATTAGTTGCAATAGTAAATAAATTAGAGACCATTTTAGAAACTAAAACAAAAATTGGTTTTTAAATTAAGTTATATTATTGTTAAATAGTTTCTAAATTAGTATCTAATTAGCAACAAAGGTTTTTAGAAACTAAATATTTGGTAGTTAAAACCTTGGTTGCTAATTATATACCAATTTAAAAACTAACAATAATAGAAAGAAACCAATTTTTGTTTTAGTTTCTAAAATGGTATCTAATTTAGTTATTATTGTAACTAATTATTTTGGTTTCTAAAAATTGGTTTCGATTTGATGATTTTCTTGTAGTGTTATGTAAGATACTCTTGAGTTTCTCATTCTTTTGTATAAAGATTGATTCGTCTTTAAAGTATCTTTTTGTTTATTTATATTTTTTTTATAAAGATCGAGATATTTTGATAAAAAAAATAATGTTACTATAACCATTAATATATTAAAAATATATGCTATTCTCCAAGCATCATGTTGATGAAGACAACTGCTAGAATTTGAAACTCATTAAACTGATCTCAATTTAGAATTATTATACTAGTTTAAAGGACAATGCAAAGTAATTATTTTAACACAAGTAGTGGTTATTCTAAAACAAAATTGTCTTTTGCCATGGTTCTCTTAATTCTAGTCAATTGATGGATATTATTAAAGTACAGTAATGGTTTTGGAAGCATGTTTTTGTAAGAAAATAAATGTTTTGTCCTTTTCGGATTGTTTGTATTTTTGTTGAAAAATCTTAACTAATTATTTTTCTTTGGTGTAGCTATAAAATGGGCATGTCTAGAAGCAATAAGTAAACAATAGAAAATAGAAAAAATAAAATATTGATACTGAAAATCTTCAATCTTCTCAATTAAGAATTTAAAACTCACCGTCCTAGTCCAGAAAATGTGAAACTATGAAAATAAGATTACAATATTTATTTCTCTCACTCGAAAGGTAACACTTAATCTTACTCGACAAATGATGTAATACAATATTTTCTTTGTAATCTCTCACTAATATTTATAATCTCACACTATAGTGAATATTAACTTTGTCTTATATTTTCTATGTTGTTCTTCTCACTTGCATATTAATTAAGGAAGAATTTCGATGAAAAACTGTACTTTGCACTCTTCAATAAAAATTCCACTCACTTAACAACTATTTAACAATATAATAATATACATTGCTATTTTAAGTTAAAAATAAAATAAATCTAATTAAAATTTTAATATTATAAATTGTATAATGGATGTATTTTAATTTATGGATGTGAAACTATCATCTTTTTTGACAACTTGAGGTTATTGTTAAGAATAAAAAGGAAAAAATAAAAAAGTCATTGTTTGGCTCTTAATAAGTTGCTTTGAAGTCAACATCAACGTTGTTGGGTTAACATACAATACAATGTCACCCTGTATATATTTTACTGTTCTTTCGTATATATTCTCCACTTCTTTTTGCCCTCTGTAGAGAGCAAAGAATCTTCTTATAGATGCGAAAATAGCAACAACAACAAAATAAATGTTTCAAGAAGGAGTTAAAATAAATCTCAAACACTTATTTTAAATGTCGGTGTCGGATACACTATTGGACACTGACACTCATAGAATAATATCTGTGAAATGTTCAATTCAAAGAATTTTTTATAATTTTAACACGATTTTAACACAATTTTAAAAAAGAAAAATTAATTTTTTAAAACTCAAACTTATTGTATGAATTTTTATTATGATTATAAAAATAAGAAACAAATCTTTTTGAACCAGTTATGAAAAATAATTTTTTCTCCAAAAAATATCTGAAACATACTTGTACACATAAATCTTTATTGTCAATTTATATAATTTATAATTATATAAATACAGATCCGTGTTCCCGTATTCATGTATCATATACGTATGTCCGTGTCATATACTATCTGTGTCAGTGCTACATAGGTTAAATACTTCAAATTGTTGGTATCAAAGAGATATTTTATATTTTTATAAAAATTAATTAAATGCGCTAAGTGACATGTAAACGTCCTCCTCCTCCCCTGTTTGACTGTTATAATCTATCACATACGTTGATTTCAAGTTGTATTCCAAATTTCTCTCTTCTATTCTCATTCATATGAATTCCCTATGTGTAACTTGTTTATTTGCCTAGAAAATTCTTCCACCATTGATTATAAGATTGAAGTAAGTAACTACGATAAAAAAAAAATACATTTTATTTACATGGCATGTAATGCGTTCATTTGAAATATAATATCCTTCATTTTCAAAATAATTGAATGGTTAATTTAATATTCAGATTTCATTAAAAGAAAATCCTTAAATAAAAATTAATTAGTTGTTATATTGATTAGATACTATTTTAAAAAGTAAAACAGTTATTGGTTCCTAAATTAGTTTCTATTATTAATAAATAGTTTCTAAATTTGTATCTAATTTACTAATGTTTTTGCTACCAAATTTAGAATCCTAATTAGATACAAATTTATAAACTATTTATCAATAATAAAAACTAATTTGAAAATCAATAATTTTTTTAGTCTCTAAGATAATATCTAATTTAGTCAATATAATAACTAATTATTTTTAATCTTTAAAGTTAGTTTCTATTTAATAATTTTTTAGTAGTGTTTCCCACTTTTTTTTTACCCTATTTTCTATTTTTTTTTTCTTTTTTCTTTCCTCTAAAAAGCATACTTTCATTCTCATTTCTCTTTATCTTTTTTATGTTTTGATTAATCTTTGTGGAACTCTAATTTGAACTTTGTCTTATGAAATTGTAATTGAAGTTTGTGACTAGATGGAAAAGAAGAAATTAACAAAAGGGATTCTGGGCACCATCACAATAATCAGTAATTTTCTTTGTGAAACACTAATTTGACATTTTCTTCAAAGCAGTTAAGAAAGCGGTTTTTTAATTTTAAAAATTTATTTTATTTATTATTTGTTAGATGTGGACTACTTTATTCAGAGACCGTGGAGAAATTGGTAGGTTGTTGTTCTAGACTTTTTTTTTTTTTCAATTGCTATAATGTTTTGAATTTATAAAATTTGTGTGGCTTTACATGGAGTGTTTTTAATCTGATTGATTATGGCATGATGCTTCTTAATACTTTTTTTAATTTTCAATTTGATTCAAATTAATCACGAAACAGTTTAATTTTGAGTTTGGTCTATTTGTTTTGGAAACTGCTTTTCTGTTTTAAACGGTTTTTCTTCTCTATTTTTAAAATTAAAAATATTTGTAAATTTACCATATATAACTAATATGTTGACTACGTTTCCTTCCCAATACATCAATAAAGTAGGTGCACTTAATTTATATGTCTTCTCATGTATATTCATATTTATTAAAATATACTATAATAATAATAATAATATTTATTCAAATTTTAATATTAAATATATATATATATATATATACATATATATAAATGATCAAAATAGAGAATGCATATAAGAGAATTTAAAAATAAAATAAAAAGTATTAAAATATTAATTTATTATTATGTAAGGTGTATGTTTTCCCTGATTATGGTGTTAATATATTACCTTCCTAACCGTTACTATCCAATGATATTTAAAATTTTACCTTAATAATATATGCTGTATTTAATAATACATAAAATATAAGTTATTATAAAACTTCAAATTTGGTTTAAAAAATGTACATATTATAGTTTATATTAATTCTGTCCTTAGTTTGGGCCAGTATTATATAACATTGCCGAATGAAACATATTTCCAAATCATTACAGAAATAAGGTAGAATATATTCGTAGCCTACAAATCAACAAGATCATGATATTTCAGCAAATGGATGTAGCCTACACTGATATGAGTGTGACTGTGGAACGCTAGATTGTGATGAAAAAAAAATTATAAGCTTCATAAAATCGGTTTTTGTTTCAGTTTAAAATACATGAAAATCGCCAGATAGATAAAATCATTCAAGACAACATCATCATATCCTCTCGATATTATACGTAATTATATATAATTAATATAATAATAATAGAATTTCACAATTAGTAAATTTTTGCCTAATTAACGTGTAATTATAGAGAGAAAGTCCATACACTTGTATATATTTATACATGTAGATGTAAATAAAACAGACACTAAGAAATATCTTTTATTCTTGCCATCTTTTATATATATTTTCTTATAGTCATGATATAATCCAAGAACTCTTATTAAACAGTCTAACTAGAAGCAAAAATCATATTTTGACACCCTCTAAACATTCAGTTGATAATTTGATTTTGACAATTTAGTAATATGCAGATCATTTGTGCACAAAATATGTATAAACACATCTACAAGAAAGCATCTTCACTGCGAACCATAAGAGGAAATGGATATTGCAAGTAGAGATCTATGAACATGATGTAATAGATACAAAATTAAGACTTTCCTTGGCGTTACTGTATTTGGCAGCTTGGATGGAGGAAATTTTTTGGAGAAATACAGGTTTTTAAGGCGCTTGTTGGTGATACACACTGTTGTGCTCCTGTGCCTGAAACGAATTTTGCATGAAAGCTCCATGAAACCCATATGGTACTCTGCGAGGCATGGTAATTTTGGTAACCATTTCACCACAAAACTTCTTTGCATCGATTATATGAACCTGAAAGAAAAGTGGATAAGAGGTGATTAGTGTATGTGTAATACTCAGCAAGACCCATCATAGGCTAAGGAGTAATATCAACTCACTTCTGATATGTTAGTATCTTCATTGTGAACAAAAGCTATGATCCAACCGTCATCTTCTTCAAGACCCCCTTCTCTGGGGACAAAGGCAGCCCCACTGCAAAATGTGTTCTTCTCAAACATATGGCACTCCACTCTTATAGGCTCTTCAGGTTGCTCTTTGTCTCCCTGATTCACAAAATCCAAGTTATGAAATTGATATCAGTAAAACGTGTTGTGCAAGCATTCTCTTACCATGGAGAACTCTGTACATGATCCTTCAAAGTAGAGTTTTGCTAAGCCTCCATATTTTGGCGCGTCTAAATGACCCAATGACAATAGTCATGTTATAGAACGTTTATATAACAAATATGAAAGGCTATTTATAATTCTTGAGGGGGAAAAAAGACAAGAAAATCTTCAATAATGTACCTTGAGTAGAGCTTGCAATTGGATCGACTACTTGGGTGTATGCATATCTATTCCTCACTCCTATGAAGTTTCCATTGATCACAGGAAAATCCATATAAATTATGTTGGCTCCACAGATATCTTTCTCCTTGACTTCTCCAGTGTGCATATTCAATCGCCATTCGTAACAGCGAGATAACCACTCGTATTCCTTCAAACTTAGGACAGGTCCAGGAATTAGTGAATCTAGAGATCTGCAACCCCTCACCACAACCTGTTGATACACATTCATTTATATTTTCAAAATCTTTTCGCACCCCTTTTGATCACAAATCTGATAATTTCTTTTAGTGCATGTTTGGTTACACACAAGAGATTCATATAACTTGCCTCGTGCCCATCCTCAAAAGAGTTGATAATGTGAAAAGTGCAATTAGGTTCCACCTCAAACCATTTGATTGAGTTGGCATCACCATAGCGTGGCAGTATCCCAATCCTTGCGTATTCTTCCTTATTGTACTTTATTAATCTACACGCAGACAAGAGATACTGAGTTAAGGATGTTTTTGTATAACTTCATCGTAGATTAAATTGAAGGCATGATCTCTCATACAAATGATATGCACTCACTGGCCTCCTCTAAGAACTCTGTTTAGATCAATAGTTAGAGGAAAATCCATGATCACATTGTACCTGAAAAACACAAACCCACAAAATACATATTTTATAATGCAGATTTTAAATAATAATTAACTCCAAGGGATAGGTCTGCATGTTACGGCCTCCTATTTGCTTTGTTTCTGTGTTTTTTTAGTGCTGCAAGTATGGCTCTATTGAACACACAACGCACGTTAACATTGGAGTTGGCACCTCATATTCTTGTGCTGTTACAATACTGCTGCTATAGGCTGGCTTCAACATACTACAGATTGAGAATCTGCAGTTTTTTTAGTGCAGATCTACCCTTTTACTTTGGCCATTCTGTTTTTGTAAAAGCTCTGACTGAAGGGTGTGTACCTTATCAGGGTGTTTTTGAGTAATCAAACTCTAGCAGAAGGGCAGGGTGTTTATGAATGTAGTGCTTTTTGATATATTTTTGTGTTAACATGGGAACCATTCTCAATTGAGGTAGGTTTTTTTGGTAGAATTACTTGGAAATATATGTATATGGGTGGATCACCCCAGTTTTTATTGCTGATAAAAAAACTAGCACAATAGTCAGCAATGCTACCTCTTTGTAACACCAATGTCATGACAAAGAGTGGACCTATTGAGTTGGAGGTCAACTTTTCGAACCAATTTCTCTCCATCAGCTGAAAAAGGAGAGGAAAAGAAGCATGTACTTAAAATCTCAGATATTACTCACTACTGCAAGCAACTAATGAATACACTTTGTTTCTTTACTTTTACAATACAAAGAATACCAGAAATAATCCCAGCAACTGCAAAAGGTTTGGTTGCTGCAACTCCTAATGTAACTAGCTCCCCCGTATCTGGAGCCTTCTGTGATAGAACATCAAAGAATTTGAGAGCAAGAATACAATTTAGAGTGCTAAAACTACTGATTTGTTGATATGCATAAAAAGAAAAACCTTTGGATGACTGGTAAAAGGACGATCCCAGGCGCCATTGACATCCCAATTTCTTAAAGTTTTTAGTGTGAAGATATCAATCTCTTGAGGAATGTGATTTTCTGCAACCGAGTAAAACTTGCCAGAATGCTCAAACACATTGGTGTTGCTGATGTACTTGTTTGCTTTGCCAAATCGCAACTGTTAAATCCACAAAATCTACAAGATGTCACTAATTGTGGCATGCCAATATTAGATATTGTGTTTTTTTCTAACTGCACATAAATGCAACTAACTGCATAAATGCAAAGATAATGAATATCTTTTTCTGTTTGTTTCACTTAATATATTTTCCTATTTCAGTATTTTATTTCCTTCATTTCTTTGTCTACCTTTTATTCCATAACATCAATAATTAAATGGGTCCAAAATTTCATCAAATTGTTGCTTGATTTTTCGTACTACGAAGTGAACTTTAAGCCTAACTCAACCCCATAAAACCAGCTCATAAGGTTGAGGTTTACACCTACTTATATACAATGAAGGACTCTAATTTCTAGTCGATGTTAGATCTCCAACACTTCACAAATGAGTTTGATAATTAGGCATATAAATGCATGAATGTTGAGAAGAAACAAGCTTTCTATGTGTACTACTGCCAAATATTAGTGAGATCCTCATTATATTATTTCTTGCAAGCAAGTGTACTTTAGTGTGCTAAGAATCATAACAACTAGTAGGCTGACCCAGTTTAGCAGATAAGCAGACAAAATGGCGAGTGAGTCGCCTTCAATGGCCGGTAGAAACGATGGTTTGCTGAGTTGCTTTTCAATCTTGTATGTATCGGTTTCAACGTGCTTGTTGTTGTAAAGGACCTTCCACCTCCCTTCACTTGACCTTTTAAAATAAATTGCGTGAAGCATTCCCTCTCCTTCCACCCAAATGTGACTTGACCTCCCAAAGATAGAATTTGTTGATTTTAACCCTCCAAAAAGTGGATTTGGTCCTGCAAAATATGTACCCATTAGCACTCTACACTGACCTTTAAAAATAGTTGGGTTGAATATATGACTTAGTTTTCTACACGTGTAGCAAAATCTCATATTAGGCGCAAATCCATAATATTTATACATGTAAATATCTTTAAGAGGTTTTACTTATAAAAATTAAACTGTGATTCAGCCACACAAGAATTAAATAATGAATTTAATCAATAAATTAAAAGCAGACTTATCTGATGTTAATGGGGATTCTAGTATGCTCCTAGGTTAACTAATTAATTAATCTAATCAAACAGTGACTTCCTATCTTACTGTACACTAGCCTTGACATTTTGATTATGTTGTATTGCAGCCTGCAACTGTAGCTTATGTCGTTTTCACTGTTTTCTCCGCAATCTTATTAGAAGAAGAATATAAGGACTGAAAACAACGTAAAATTCTCATTTTTTCTCTCTCAGAAATGGAGTTTATATAATTTATTGAATTATTAAGTACAAAGAAGGAAAAATGCCAAGGAGTCTAAGTTTTTTTTTACCAATAAAATGATATAATATGTACAGAAAACTTTGATACTCCAACTCTTAGATCTTTTATCAAAAAACACAAAATAGAGTAATCTTATCTACAAAATATTAAGAAGAGAAAACCTAACTCATTCTTATGTACTATCAAATATTTTATTTCATTTCTGATTAATGTAGAATTTCAACATGAGAATCTCCAACCAACAAAGAAAAAGTTATCCTAATCAACCTCTCCCAAGATAAGCACATACTAGAAGCATATTCCTAAGAGAAAACAACTTCAACATCCATATATTATTCCTCTAAGCCGGGTTGCTATTACAGGACACTACTTGGATCACGAAACATCTCCTACTCCAAAGTGACTATTACAAAGAGGAATGCATCAACAAAAAATTCAAAAGCATCTGATATTCAACTACCACCTGCAGCAGCACCACATACTTTCACTGCTAAACTAGGTTTCCGCTGACTTTTCATTCCAATACATAAATATTTTTTTCTCAGGATCTCCACACCATTCGTGTGTGCCCATAATCTCGATCTGCAATAATATACATGCGTATAACTATGCTACATATAAACTTAGGGGCCTAGGGGGCTTATTTATTTATATATCGAAATGATGTTGAGTTAATAATACAAAAAGTTCAAAGGAATCCCCACCATTTCTAATATAGACACCCTCTGGAAAATCATCTGGAATTCGTCCTTGGATGCTGGTAACAAGTATGGCTTCACCCAACTCCTCCACCGGAGCAAAGTTACTCTGCACAGTTAATGGAACAATGTTGATTAGAGGCTTAAAAGAACCTATATATGTTGTGCTTTTTACATGAATGAAGCAGAAACACTTCCTTATCGTACATAGGTACCTGAGATGGAAGCAGTGGTTGGTCAACAAATTCAAAGAATGAATCTACGAAAGCCTCAAGCAATTTAGCTGCAGTGTCTGTGATAATCTTTTGAACATCAATTTGTAAAGGGACTCCAGGCAGAATTTTCTTGAGTGGCTACTCAATAAATCACACATTTACTTACAGTTAAAGTGGAAAAAGCAAACAAAAACCAATGTGTCGTAAGGGATAGATACATACATAGTTAGATATTATGTTTACCTTAAAGGCAGGGAAGGGTGGAAGGTTGAAGTGAGGAGATTTGTCTGAGACATGGGAGGGTCTTTTCTGAATGGAGCAATTCAATAGGAATGCTTTATATGAAGTGGCCATGTATGTGTTGGTTAAAGTACCTTGGTGCTTCTCACAATTTGGGTTAACTTCAACACATGTACCAAACTATGGCTAGAAAGCACTGGCATATCGTGGACATCTAAATATGGTGTACTGAAATTGAAATCTAGTGGGAATTTATATTTCTCTACCTAACGTGAGTTTATATTTTAGTAATAACTGTAGTAGTTATTATATATAATATATATCATAATGAGTTGTATTTTAAGTGATGTAATGAAGTGAGCAAGGTGTAAAAATGTGATTGAGCAATGGGCTCAATGATGATAGCATTAGTGGTTCACTTTGATATAATAGGAACTCTAGAAGAGTTAATAATTAATAAGAAACTTTGGTTATGGTATCTAAATATATCATGTTCAATGATACTCTTTCTTCTCCATTTAGAGAGTTACAAGTTGAGAAAGAATAATAATCTTTTGTTCATGTTTGTAGTTATCATAGTCTACCACAATTAATCCATATTTATTATTAGTTTTATTTAATAATGTAGACCCATGTGAGAAGGTGGATAAATTTTGAAAGATTGAATGTCACATGTCTTTCAGTATACAAATGTAAAAATAATATTTTCTATTAAGTTAGGTATCGTAAAATAATGATACAAAAATTTGGTTTTCTCATATTGAATAAAGGTAATAAGAATTATGGTTTTATTACAACAAGTGGTGATTTTCATTATTTAACTGTTAGGATTACAAATTTACAACTATTAGATTCTTGGATTAATATTTTATGAATGGTTTTCACTTATGGTTATATATTAAAATTTGAATGCCATACATGTATATATATATTCAATTTAACTAAGGTGGAGAACGGGTTCGTTTGGGAGGAGATCAAGTAAGCCAGCTTTTAGAGACGATTTCTAATAGGAGGATGGAGTCAGCGATAGGGGATAAATGGGTCAGGAAGGATAGTGAGACAACTGTGTTTTCAGTCAAGTCTACTTACGGGTTATTAAAGGGAGAAGAAGAAGAGGAAGATTCAAGATTTTACAAATCTTTCTAGGCGATTAAAGCGTTGCCTTCAGCTCATGTCAGAACTTGGAGGGTGATTGAAAACAAGGTAGCCTCCCAGGTAAATCTGAAAAGACGAGGGATATAAATTGAGAGTAATCTTTGCAGCTTATGCAGGTTATCAGAGGAGACAACAAATCATTTATTCTTCGGTTGCAAGGTTGCTTGGCTAATTTGGGACCTATGTTATGAATGGTTAGGAATGAATTCGGTTGATCTTATTGTTCCCGGTTCACATTTTGAACATTTAAAGATTTTGGATGCACCTAATTCAGTTAATCTTATTATGGGTAATATTTGGATAGCTTTGGTCAGTGAGATTTGGAGACACAGGAATAATTGTTTGTTTAAAGTAGGAGTGGTTGATCATACTGAAGTATTTTCTCTTGCACAGGTCAAAGTTTGGTCTTGGATCAAATCAAAGATACCGTTAGTGAGTTTCTCGTTCTCTGAATGATGTCTTTAACCCTTGGTATATATGTACTCGATTTAAGGTTGATGCGTTGTTTTATTCTTCAGTTATTAGTGTTGGGAAAGGAAGTAGATGATTAATCTGTGAATTTTAAATATGAAGGTAGAAAAGAACTTTTATCTTTTATTCTATGTATGAGGGTTTGACCACCTTTAAGTCAACCGATTTAATTTAATTTATTGTCGATGAAAAAAATCAATTTAATTAAAAAACATTTTTTTATTCTTATAATATAAGGTCTTTTAAATTTTATATTATATCAACCTATTTCAATAAATACTTTTTTATAAAATTCAGATATTAAATTCATAACTTTATATATGAACCTTACAATAAAAATGTCCTAAAGTTTCATTAACATATGTTGCTCATATGAAACACTCCTACACGTACACGTGTTTCATATATGTTCGCTGACTTGGTTTAATGAGAATTTCCCTCTATTATTTATTTATATTTTTTTATCAGCAATAGTTATTTATTTATATTTACTGTTCATGTATTTGATATTTTACGAAAGGTAAATTTAAATATCAGTTCATTAATAGTCTTATTTATTTATGTGCAATATTTGAATTACAATTAAGAATTTTTAAACTGATCTCATAGAAAATTAAATTGCATGTAATTTTTAGGTTACTCGTTCATGTTTTATTTGTGATAAATGTATTAATAATAATGATTTTTTTTATTGACAATAAAAAAATAAAAAAATATAAACCATTTTAGGGGTGATTCAACCTTATGCATGAAACTCAACCTTTAATCTTCTCCTCTTATCTAAATTCGAGAAAAAAAATTACCTAAGATTTTCACTCATACACCTAAAAAGAGGAATCATGAGATCATCCCAATGCAAACCAAATGATCAAGGTACCAATCAGAAAAGAAAAAATGCGCAGAATATGACTTGAATGTAACCTCAAGACCAAACTTTAAGTTGAACCAAAGCAAACACTTCCTTACATTTAATTCTCCTTTAAAAATTACATTATTTATTTTACACTTCCAATACATTGATAATAATGATTATCATGGTTTAATCATATTTGAATGCTGAAAGTTTCAGTGGTTGAATTATATAATATATGATATGGAACATTTTTTGGAAAAGTGAAAATAAATAACATGCATAAGTGTGTTTAAGAAATTCATGATGCAATTTGTTTGAAGAATTATGGTTACATGTGAGAGATTTTTTAGAATTTGTATTTGTTATATAATAAGAGCCTATACTTTAATAATAAATATATTAGTTATTTATATTTACTGGATTGAATTATGTCCTAATGATTTTTACTATGGTGTTATGGAAGTATGCTTCTTGTAATGGATGTAAATGATGAAGAGGACGTTACCATTGGAGTAATTGTAGATAGGGATATTCAATTAATTAATAAGAAATGGGCTAATTAGGTTGAAATGGAGGATATTCTTACAAAGATGTATGGAAACAAAGTAAAAAATAAATAGAATAAAATACTTACCAAGTCAAGAACTAGATCCAAGAAACAAGAAAATTTTTGTGGAGATGAGAATCTAAGGATAGGAAAATAATATGGGTCAAAGGAGAGATGAATAGGAGGATCTATACATGGTAAAGGGAGCTTACACAAAACTGTAAGAAAGCAACACAGGAGAACCAATTGACTCCTTCACCTTACTATGGAATATAAAGGCATTAGCATCAACATAATACTATGCTTGGAAGGTTATATTAAATAAGGTAACCACAAAACAAAATTGGATGCAGAGGTGCAGGGAAATGTAACAAACCATTACACACTTATTCTTTGAGTGCAAGATAGCACTGTAGGTATGGAAAGCTTGTGATAAATGGGTAGGTGTAAACAATCATACAAAATTTGTTATTACTTAGTAATAATTTCCAATTTCATAGATAAATAAGCACTTATATATAGATTTTACTTAAAAATTATTATTCTTAAGTAAAATCGAGTTATTCACAACTTTTTTATATATAACAATTGTTTTCGTCGGTTGATCTTGGTCAGACTAGGTGGTGAGCTCCACTTGATTTATCTTCAATGGATGCTTTAAGATGCTATTGCTTTGTGAGAGAAAGGGTTCTACCGATTGATCTCATTCCGACAATTAAGTCAGTGAGAACATTTGAACTATAAAATTTGTTTTAGTCTAAAGTATTCAGAAAAAAACATACCTTTACCCGGGGTCTTAAACCCTTTTTATAGACATTCCTTCAACAATTTTCATCAACCAAAATATTGTTTCAACAACAAGAATATAATCTCAACAACAAGCATATAATTTCAACAGTAAAACATTATGTTAACATGCACCTTTGTTTTTCGGGTGTTATGTCACATCATTGCTAACAACTTTCATTTGTATTTAAAAGATATATACACTTTAACTAATTCAGTTATTCCTTCTGTTATTTTTACTTTAATTATCTTTTACGTATAGGCTACCAATCATCTAGGTCTACCTCGTAACGTGCCATTGGGCCCACACCTGCCCCAGGCCGAGCTGGGTATAACTTCATCCAACCGAGCTTACTACGCTTAAGTACTTGCTTATCCGCTACCCTTGGCATGCTTAAGAGCTCTTTACAAGATACTCGGAATTTGGGTCTGATCTCCGTCTCCTCCCTGGCCTTTGTTTTAGGTTCATCCTTCTTGGCGACATACAAGACATACATCGGGTTCATTCTCTTTTCGATGGATGCCTCATTGCTCTTGATGGAACGATCTCGGCTATTTTCCTTGTGCCTGGGTTGCTTCGACCGTGAGCTGCCATTTTTCCTAAGCACGGCCTCTTCAACCTCGATATGGGCGGTAGCTCGTTCACGTACATCAAATAACGTCTCCCTCGGATTCCTTATTAGTTATTAGTGAATCGTTGAACGGGCTTGTTGTCATCCCTTGTACGAAAGGGACGACCACCATCTCTTCATCCTGGGTTCGAAGTCTTACTGAGACTGCACAAAATCTATTCAAGTATCCTTTTACCGACTCTCCTTCGCTCTGTCTGCCATTGAACATATCACACAATCATGGGGGGTTGACCTTGTTAGTCGAGAACCACTCTTTAAACAGTCTAGAGAATTGAGGGAAAGAGGTTATGTGTCCATCTAGGATCCTACTAAAGCATTGCAGGGTTGTCCCTGTGAATGTACCCTTGAGCATCTTACATCGAATTGCATCAGACCCCCTAGAGATGATCATTTGAGCCCTGAACGCCTTTAGATGACTTTTAGGATCTTTTACACCAGAGAGAAAAGGCGATCTTGGGTGTTATTGACACAGGCTCGTCCATGATTTGCTAAGAGAACGACTTGGCATCATCCTTGGATGACAAATATGGGGAACGTTCCGGGACGGGACGTCGACCCTGTTGGCGCAAGCTCCTCTGTAGCTCCTCGTTGGTCTTGTGCAACACCTCATTGGTTTGTGCATGCTCCTCCACAGTTATTCAGGAGGCCTCAATCTCTGCCATAAGGTGAGCCTGAAGGCGCTTTTAGTCAGCTCGGGCTTATGCTCGTAGCCGTTCTTGCTCGGCCTTGGCTTATTCTCAGATTCGCTTTTGCTCTCGTCGATATTCTTCGTTTGCCTCCTGGAGAGCCCTCATGGCCTCCATGATTTGTTGCAAGGCGGGGACCTTGCTTCCTTCAGATCCCATTGATCCTTGCCTCGTGTTCCTCATTACATGGAATGCTCAGTCGCAAATGTGGGTGAGATTAGGTTTTATCGGGCCTCATGGTGGGCGCCAAATGTTCTCGTCGGTTGACCTCGGTCGGACTAGATGGTGAGCTCCACTTGATTTGTCTTCAATGGATGCTCCGAGATGTTGTTGCTTTGTGACAGAAGGGGCTTTAGATGTTGATCACTCTCCGACGATCAAGTCCGTGAGAGCATTCAAACTATAAATACTGTTTCAGTCTATCAGAAAAAAAACATACCTTTACCGGAAGTCTTAAACCCTTTTTATAGACATTCCTTCAACAATTTTCATCAAGCAAAATATTGTTTATACAAAAATATAATCTCAACTAATTAAAAATAAAAAATCAACTTAAGGAAATTAGAAAATTAGACAAAAATTACAGTTGTTTTAAAGTTTATGAACTAAAACCACGGAAAAGAAATAAGAACTAAAATCACAAATCAGAAATAAAAAAATAAAAAAAAACGAAAATTTTAATTTAGTCTAATATTTTTCATTTGAACGTTAATATAATAAATATTTAAATTGTAACGTATTCGAACTATTTTTCTTTATTAAATCTCGTCTTCTTTGTATAATAAAACATATCCATAAAAATGTTAAATACATGTTTAAGTCATTCCTATCATTACACAACATTCTAATTTTAAACTAACATATAATTATTTATTGATGTTATTTAATTGCTTAATAATTTATAATAAATACCTAATTTTTTGGAAGGTTTGTTATAATTTATACAGAATAATAATACATTCATAACCCATACTTTTTATAGTTAACCATTCTCAATATTATTATTTTAATATTTTTTCATATATTTAATTCTAAACTTAATCTTTATTATATATTTTTATGATTTATTTATGAAAGTATCATTTTCTATTTATATATGAATTTCTGATGTAAATAAAACGTCACATGTACACGACAAGAAGTTTGTGAAATGAAAAAAACGTGATGATGGGTTAATCAATTACCAAAATGGATTTTATATTAAGGACCCACCGCTCTTAAACTCATCATGATACTCAAAATTCTTCAATTAAAAAAACATAAATAAAATATTTATAAATAATAGTGAAAACAATATTTTATCAAATAATAGCCAAATAAAAACAAACAAAACGTTAGCGAATAAAAATAAATAATTATGATAATGTTCAAATTTGAATGACTGCGACCCATAGGACAAGGTACCACAGAGTAGTAATTGCAAATTGTCGTTTGTTTTGAAAGTGGAGGTAGTGTTTTTACTTTTTACAGTTATTGATGAAGAAAGAGAGAGAAGGAAGAGAGTAACTACAAAATTTGGCTGCTGCTGAAACTCTGAAGTTGGTGGCGTTCGGCGTCTTAAAGGGATCACGGTCCACCAAGTTCAAGTCAGTCTCTGTTTTGCTTCGTCGCTTCAACTTCGAACATGAAGGACCAGAGTTAAGAAAAGAATCTTCCAACATCTTCTTTAAATGGCAGGTACAGTCTTTGACATTATTTTACTTGCTTTTTTTTATGTTCAACCTGGAACATAGAACAGCTAGAATGTTTATTTTAATTTCTTACATCCCAATTAAAAGTAAATATTTAATAATATAGTAGCAGGGACCTCGATCTGAAGTTTCCTAAAAGAGGGGAGAGGAATTAAAATGATCTTGGAATCGAATTTTACAACTGGCCCTTGAAATCCACAAGTTAACTGAAACGTGAAGTGATTACCAGGTGTTTGTGACTGTACTAGAGCAACCTGAGGAGGAGTTGAATGCTGTTTCTTTTGTTGGTGAAGTTATCTCATTGTATTCTCAAATCTCATTTTCCTTCATTTCTGTCCTAGTTATTTGATTTTCTTTATCTTTTTATGCTTTCTGTAGGAGAATGAGAAGCAATTAATTTGGAGCTGGACTTTTACTGTTCATGAGGGTAGCATCAGAATAGAGAGATGGGTTTTGAGGACACCGACTTTGCACTGGTTCTGAAATTTTGAACTTTGCACTGCGTCTGTTAATTTGTATGCTACTTTTTTCCCTCACCCCTTTCACAGTGTTTTTTTAGTTTAGGGCCATTTGCTTCTATGAACTTCAACTTCAAATGACCATCTCACTTGTTGTAGACTTGTGAGTAAACATGCAGACGGTGGATTAGTTTCTTAATTAGGACATTCATAGAAAAGGGAATTCATATGTGGAATGCTGCACGATGATTTATTCCACTGATATCTCTGAAGTTGGCAAAACGAGAGTCTGTTTTACTTTACCTTCTTGCTAATGCCAATTTTTTGTGACACCATGCATTTAAATTGGGTGCATTTGAGAAGTTAAACAGTGTATTCCAATGCGCATGTACACTAACTATTTAGGTTCATTTTGTCTCCACCAATCTGTGTAAACTGGGTTTAAAGTGTGTAACAGTCAATCCCTTCAAAATATGATGGGAATTCCCTTGATCTGTTTTACACACTTCAAGGTTATCAACAATGGTGTTTTATACAACAATAACTTCCTTTAATATTTATATGTTCTATGAATATATACATACTTATGAAAAGATACAGCCTTTTATTAATTTTGAAAATCCCTTTCAAATTACACAAAATTGTACCATTTTCTTTTGCAGAGTTGCCATGGCGATTGGACAGCGACAGTTGTTCAGTAATTTTAGCAGAATGGGTCAAGAGTTGTTTTCAATATTTAAGCTGGAAAAAAAGAGATTGTTAGGGTTTATCAGCATTACAATTGCAATAATTTTAGTATTCCAGTATTTGGAACTTCCGTATGGTGCTGTTCAACCCACTGTATTCTCTGGCAACATGACACCAACGTTGGATAGCACTAGATTCCTAGTTGTAGATGTACCATCCAACTCCGAAACGATTAAAAATATGACTTCTTTTAATCAAGCAAATTCAACTGGCGAAAATGCCCGTGAGATTGTTAATATAACCAAGACTTCTGAGGTAAAAGACACTATTTCAAGCACCGGTTTTATCTCGGAACCAGCAAGGGAATCAGGCAGATCTTTAGAATTTGGTGTAACTGATGAAAGTTCCACTGAAGAAAGTACTCAGAAATCAAATAATGGTTCTGCAACAGATCGGACAGGAAATCTAGGACTGAGTATTTACAACAATAATGTGTCTCATTCCCTTTCTCATTTGGCTCCTCCAAGTCCAACAAATGTGAGCCAAAATATTACGCCTCCAATGTTATCAAATGATTATGATGAAACTGAATTCACGGAGGATGAGAGGTTCAAGCTAGTAGGAAATAATTCTTCTATCAGCAGTATGCCTAAGGAGACTAAAGGTTCTCAAATACCACTTCTAGAAGTAACAACAATCTCTGAAATGAATGAGTTATTGCTTCAGAACCGTGCCTCATATCGTTCTATGGTAAATGATTTAATGCCATTTTTTTTTTCATTTTATGACTTATTAAGTTATTAATCATATTCTTGAGTTTTGTTCTAACGTTTCCACCTTCTTTCTAGAGGCCAAGGTGGTCTTTGGCTGTTGATCAAGAGCTGCTGCAGACCAGATCAGAGATTGAAAATGCACCAATTATAAATGATGACGTAAATCTTTATGCTCCCCTGTTTCGAAATGTTTCCAGGTTCAAGAGGTATCATTTGATCATTGTGGTTCTATATTTTGTTTCAAAAAACATGTTTCAGAAGCATCTCCGGGAAGAACAATTCTTATGGATAACTTTGTGATGATAGTATGAGCTGTAATTTTTATGGAAAGTGAGGGAGAGTTGCTATTTGTCATTCCGTTAAGTCATAACAAGTAAATTCATCGTACAAGATTTAGTATAATTCATAAAATTGCTCAATTTCTGGATGTTAAAATTTCTGCTGGCTATTCAGAGAAACATAATTGTTCCAAAAAACATGGCAGATATGTGCATTTGTATAAATTGCAGCAAGAAACAATGATATATGAAGCAAGATTCTTATAGAGATATACTTTTTGTTTAAGATTGGTATTAATTATCTCTTCGCTGTCTAATTGCCAGGAGCTATGAATTAATGGAGAGAACACTCAAAGTGTATGTGTATAGAGAAGGAGCTAAGCCCATAATGCATTCACCGTATCTTCTGGGAATTTATGCTTCCGAGGGATGGTTCATGAAGCAGATGGAAGCTAGTAAGCAATTTGTGACCAAGGACCCAAAGAAGGCCCACCTATTTTACTTACCTTTCAGTTCTCGGATGCTAGAGGAAACTTTATATGTACAGAATTCACATAGTTCTAGGAACCTGGTTCAATATCTGAAAAATTATGTAGACATGATTGCGGGTAAACATAATTTCTGGAACAGAACTGGAGGTGCTGATCATTTCCTAGTTGCTTGCCATGACTGGGTATATGTGCTTTTCCTACTTCAATGAATGTGTCTTTTCTTCTGTATCAGTTTCTTATTTGACAATCATTGATACTACTACCACTTTTATGGCATGCATTGTTAAATATCATATTAGTCTTCTCTGTCGTATCTTTTCATGAAATATGCCTCTTGCCTACACTATGCAGGCCCCTAAAGAAACAAAGAAAGACATGGCTAGGTGCTTAAGAGCCCTATGCAATGCTGATGTGAAAGAAGGTTTTGTCTTGGGGAAGGACGTGTCTCTTCCTGAAACTTATGTCCGCAATGCTCAGAGGCCCACTAGAAACATTGGTGGAAACCGAGTTTCAAAGAGGAAAAATCTGGCGTTTTTTGCAGGGGGTATGCATGGTTATCTTAGACCAATCCTGCTTCAGCACTGGGAAAATAAAGACCCTGACATGAAAATCTTCGGGACACTGCCAAGGTCTAAGGGCAACAGGAACTACATCCAGTACATGAAGAGCAGCAAGTACTGCATTTGTGCGAAGGGCTATGAAGTCAATAGTCCAAGAGTTGTGGAGGCCATTTTCTTTGAATGTGTGCCAGTAATTATATCAGATAACTTTGTGCCTCCTTTTTTTGAGATGTTGAATTGGGAATCCTTTGCTGTTTTTGTGTTGGAGAAGGATATTCCAAATCTGAAGAGTATACTCCTTTCCATCCCACAAAAGAGGTATCTTCAAATGCAGATGATGGTGAGAAAGGTGCAGCAGCATTTCCTATGGCACAGAAGCCCTGTCAAGTACGATATATTCCACATGATACTGCATTCCATTTGGTACAACAGAGTTTTCACAGCAAAAGCTAGATAGATCATCTTGGAGACGTCAAAGTAGATTGAAAGAAGTTTTTCTTTAAGGAGCAAAACATTCTTTGGAGGACAAGAACAGACGTGTTGGCAATTAATCAGGTCAGGTCGTTTTTGTGTAATTTTTTATGTAATTAAATTTGTATATTTACTGCCACGTTCTCTTGTATTATTCATACATAAATGTTTGGTAGTCTGTGATAGGTTAAATTCAGATTTTATTTGTTCAATTAATGGTGATAGTACAAGTAACATAACACTGACAAGCAAGTGCAGGTTTTTGTTCTATGTACCTTCTGCTAGTTATGCACAACACAATTTGTGTTGTGTGCTGATTGATAATGTAAGATTGCAAGTACAGATGCTCAACATAACAAGGTCAAATATACTATCACAACACCCATTTTGTTGTATAAATATGTTTTATTAATACTGACATCGCTTGTGTGACATTAATTGACGCTACAGACATGACATTTGGTAAGGATGTGACACTGACTCTATGTTATAATATATGACCCGTAGCACACACAAAACTGGTTACCCGTGTGTCTGTAAGTAGTTATTTATGTGACGCGCACGCAATACTGGTTACCCATGTGTGTGTTATGTGACGTTTATGCCCACCCACTCTTCATGAAAAAAATCAATTTTTTTAATAAGAATCATATATTACATCGGTTAGATGACTTAATCGGTGTAATAACCCTACCAGAACTGGTTACACAGCCACAGGTTCCTCCATATATTCTGGCACACGCAAAACCGGTTACTCGTGTGTCTAAAAGTGGTTACTTAAGTGATGTTTATGGTCATCCACCCTTCATGAAAAAAAAAATCATTTTTTTAATAAAAACCATATATTACATCGGTTAGATGACTTAATCGATGTAAAAATCATATATTACATCGGTTAGATGACTTAATCGATGTAATAACCCTACCAGAACTGGTTACCCAGCCTCAGGTTCCTCCACATATACTGGTACACGCAAAACTGGTTACCTATGTGTTTGTAAGTTGTTACCTATGTGACATTTATGACCTACCCACTTTTTATGAAAAAAAAATCATTTTTTTTTAATATGGGTCATATATTACATCGGTTAGATGACTTAACCGGTATAATATGGGTTATTCTGAGTAAAAAAAAAATATTACACTAGTTGTTACTAAGAACTGATGTAATATATTCTTTTTTACCCTATTTTGAAAGCTTGCGCTGCTCATTCGCGCGCAATCTCACTCTGACACGTCATTGTCATGTCTGCAACTTCAAATGTGTGTTATTGTTAGAAGATGTCAATATATCAGGACTCTTTGTTGTACAATGCCTTTTGACATTGTTAAAAAGGATTATTGCAAACTTTGATATTTTTTTATTATTGTCCACATAATTAATTATTTATATATTTAATTTTTATGCTATATTATAGAGTGAATTATGTTTCATTTCATCTTATATTTATTAAAATATGTAATTTAGTTCATTAAATATTTATAAAAGTATTATAATAATATCAATTAATTTATATATTGGGGGTGTAAGGGTCTTGCACCAAGCCCACTTAACTCAATCTAGCCTAATAACATTTTTGGTGAATTTGATCATTGTAATACACACAATTAAATTTTATTGGATAACATCTTTATGAATTTTAAATCGAATAATTAAACCAAATTATATAATAAAAGTATTAGTTTTCTAAGAATTTTACTATAAAAATCATTATATTTTTATTATATAAATATTATATATATATATATATTCTAAAGTATAATAGTTATCTTAAAAAATTAAAAATTTCAAGGTATTGTATTTTATTCAAAGGTTATTTTTTAATGACTTAATCTAATAGTCAATTATGATTGAGTTGTGTTGGATAGGATTTGTTTGAATTATATTTAATTGAGTTGCATAACAAAATTAATGTACTGGTAAGGGTCGTATGACTGATTATATGTCTCGGTTCTCAGTCATGGACTAACTGATACCTCAGAACCAGTTACGCTTAAAATAGTCAGTAAAGTTAATCCGCAATTAGGAATTAGGTAAGGCACCCTTAAATGCATTTCAACTTCCTAATCTGGCCTAATAAGGAAAGTCCGTCAAAAGTAATATAAATAGCACACATTCCAAGGTTCAAGTACGCCATCATCTACAAGGCTTTAATAATCGAGTGTCGGACACCTTTACTCACTTGAGCGTCGAAGTGCCTTTTGCAGGTACTCTCCGAGTCTGGATTATAAGAAGACCGAGAAGTAAGACGAGTAAAGAAGAGTGAGGAGCTTGCGAGGAAGGAAGTTGAATTCGACCGACCGAAGGTAGAAGAAGAATCCTCTCAATAGTTCTTTGGGCCCAACCCCCGTTCGAGAACAATTGGCGCCCACCGTGGGATTGAGAGAAATCGAGTGAAGAACGCTAGTAAACGGTATTAACCCGCAACATGACAAGTGAGAGGATGACCGAAGCTGACTAGTTGATGTCTTTGCAGAGAGAGATGACTGAGCTGGAGAGGAGGAATGAAGAGGTTATAAGGAAGAATGAGCAGCAAATCCAAGCTCTCCGAAGGGAGAATGAGGATATGAAGAAGAAGTTGGTCGAGGGAGGACCATCCGTTATGCCAACTAACCTTATCGGTAGGTCAATCACATCCCCTCCCAACCCGAGGACAATCGAAGAAACCAAGGACAAGATCCCCACCCAGGAGATGGATGGTGAGTCCTGTCCTAACAAGTCGGTCCACACGACCAGGACCCTAGATTCGGTGCGCCAACATCCTTTCACCAATTCTATCATCGGAGTTCCGTTGCCGGATAAGTGGAAGGGCTTCAACAGGGATCACTATGATGGCACGACCGACCCAAATGAACACATGGACGCGTACACTACGCACATGAGCCTTTACACCTCGGATGACATGGTCTTATGCCGAGTGTTTCCCACATTGTAGAAGGGAGGAGCTCTGAGCTGGTTCACCAAGCTCCCTTCCAACTCCGTCGATAGCTTTGCAACGCTGATGTCCAAGTTTGAGACGCAGTTTGCCACAAGCTGATCGCACCTTGACGTCCATTGCCCTGGTTGGCATCCGCCAAGAGAAGGGAGAGTCCTTGAGGACCTTCATCGACAGGTTCGGGAAGGTTGCAATGAGCATCCGAAACCTTAGTCTGGACGTGGCCATGCACCACATGTTGACGGCCTTACGGTCAGACCGTTTGCTAACAACTTCTGCATGCAGTCGACCACTAGCTTGGACGAGCTCAGGAAGAGAGCTGCCAAGTACATGCAGTTGGAGGAACTAAGAAAGTTCTGTAACTAGGCCCGAGCGGAAGTCAGGGGCGAGAAGGGAAAAGAGGAGAAGGAGCGTCAGGGTCGATCAGTCGCTCAGGGAGATAGGCGCAAAGAAAACCGGGGCAGTCCGTTTGCAAGATACACCCCCCAGACGACCGAGAGGGGAAGAATCTTGGACGAGACCCTCAACGCTGAGCTGATTCCTTCACCCAGGAAGGCATCAAGCCCGGAAAATGCCAACCGTAATAAACGATGTCAGTACCACAAGAACAACGGACATTCCACCGAGGAATGTCAGGCTCTCAAGGATAAGATAGAAGAGCTTATCCAGGTCAGACATCTACAACGGTTCGTTCAGGGGGGCCGAGGCACAAGACGGTCCCCCCGGAGAGGCGAAACCACAAAACGAAAGAATTACTTTCCTCTAAGAGGATGAGGAGATGATCGCCGACCCAAGCGTCGACCGATGAGGGATGACCTTCCAAGAAGAGAAGACCTCCCAAGGGAGAATGAGAGGAGGGGTGACTGGGAAATCATAAACACCATCGTCGGAGGGTTTGTCGGCAGTGGAAGCTCCAATAACACCTACAGGAGGAACCTTAGAGCAGTGCACCAGTTGAACGCAGTGTCATTCCGACCGAGGATGTCACGCATCACCTTCACCAACGACGACTTTAAGGGTGTCGATCCCTCACAAGACGACCCCATGGTGTTCTCGGTCGACATTGACAAGTTCACCGTCATGAAGACGTTGGTGGACTAAGGATGTTCAGTAGATATTCTCTACTAGAAAACTTTTAAGGCGATGAGGATACCATAGGTTGAGATGATGTCGTATCATGACCATGTTGTCGGCTTCTCAGGCAAGAGGGTTGGTACTAAAGGCTACATCGAGTTTTATACCACCTTTGACGAAGGGAAGTCTAGCAAGACCATCAAGATCTGGTACTTGGTGATTGATGCCAGCATCCTCTTGGGACGACCGCCTATCAACCGGCTAAGGGCGATCGTCTCAACACCTCACTTGACAATGAAGTTTCCATCATTGTGAGGGGACATTCTCACGGTGCACGTAGATTAGAAACTTGCACAAGAGTGTTACGCCGAAAACCTTAGGGTGGAACAAATGCGATACAACCGGTCCCCTAAGAACAAGTCCTCTCAGAGACGAAAGTCTCCTCATAGACAAGTGGAGCTTGCATCGATGGATCACACGGTTGCTTTGATGGATCTAGATCCTCGAACGACCAAGGACAACCCCTTCTCGACGAAGAACACAACACCTATGTCGGCACGACTATAACAGCCGTCGAGGCCGAGCTGATGCACGTCACGTTGAAGAAGAATGTGGACCTCTTCACGTGGACAACATCTGATATGTTGGGGGTGAGCCCAGATATCATCATTCAAAAGCTCTCAATGTTCAAGGAGGCGCGCCCAATCGCGCAGAAGAAGAGGAATCAGGGTAAGGAGAATAAACTCGCAGCACAGTAAAAACTGACTACATTATTTTTAAAAATTTATCTAAACTCGACCTTGCAGAGCGCATGATAGCGTGGTCCGTAGAGCTTTCCGAATTCGACATCCGCTACGAGCCAAAAGGTGTCATAAATTCTCAATGTTTGGCCAATTTCTCTGCCAAGCTCACACCTCTGTCGGACCTCTCGGCCGGATGGACTATATATGTCGACAACTCCTCAAACAAGACCGCATGTGGAGTGGGAGTCATCCTCGAAGGACCTGGTGATCTTCTTTTGGAGCAAGCCCTCCAGTTTGGGTTCAAGGCCACCAACAACCAAGCCGAGTACAAGGTTTTCCTCGTCGGGCTAAACCTGGCGTACGATATGGGAGCTCGCGAGGTAACTTGCAAGAGCGACTCCCAGGTTATGGTCGACCAGATCAAAGGGGAGTTCAAGGTAAATGAGCCTTTGCTCCAAAGGTACTACCATACGGTCAACAACAACATTGTTCGATTTCAGAAGGTAACGGTGGAACACATTCGTTGACAAGAGAACAAGAAGGTCGATGTGTTATCTCGATTGTCAACGACCAAGAAGAAGAGCCACCACAGGTCTTTTATGTAGATTTGGCTAAGACAACCTAGTGTGGCTGAAATCGAATGCCTAGCGATCACCGACGTCGAGGTCGAGACCTGGATGACCCCAATCATCTGATACCTTGGGCATGGCAAGTGCAAGCCGGAAGAAGAGAAAGCTATGAAGCAACAGTGTTCCAGGTACACCATGCTGAACCAGGATCTCTACCGTACGGCCTACTTAAGACCATTGCTGAAATGCATCACCAAGGACCTGGCCGAGTATGTCCTCAAAGAAATCCATGAGGAAATATGGGGCAACCACTTGGGCGCATGGACAATGGCTGCCAAAGTCCTCAAGATCAACTATTACTTGCCAACCGTTCAGGGAGACTATGTAGAGTTTGTGAAGAAATGCACAAAATGTTTGGAGTTCGATCCCCTACACCACCTAAAGCTGAAAGCACTACATAGTATGACATCCCCATGGTCGTTCGTCATCTGGGAGATAGACATTGTTGGTCCCTTTGCCACAAGGAAAGGTCAGAAAAAATTTCTCCTGGTCAGAGTGGACTACTTCACTGAATGGATCAAGGTTGAATCACTCGCATCCATTTTCACCAAGAGCGTGCTAAATTTTGTATGACGAAGTATTGTATGTCGGTTCAACGTTCTGCACACAATAATAACTAATAACAACTGACAATTCATTAACCGAGGGCTCCAGTCTTTCTACAAGAACCTCGGTCGAACACCCCTAGACCAATGGGCAGGTCGAGGCTGCAAACAAAGTCATCTTGAACGAGCTGAAGAAGCGACTCAACAAGGTGAAAGGCCGATGGACCAAGGATCTAGTGGAAGTCTTGTGGGCATACTGCTGTACACCCCAGATGTCCACACAAGAAACACCGTAGCCTAATGTACGAGATCGAATCAATGATTCCGGTCGAGGTAGGTGAGCCTACCATCTGAAGGCAACTATTTGACCTAACTCTAAATCAAGAGAGTCTCTCGGTTGGCCTGAACCTGATCAACGAGCTTCGTGATAAAAGCAAGATTCGGGAGGCCATATGCAAGCTTCGGGCGACAAGGCACTACAACACGAAGGTTCGACCAAGGAGTTTTCAGAAGGGAGATTTTGTGTGGCAAATGAGAAGCGAAGCGAGGAAGAATGAAGGTAAGTTCTCATCCAATTGGGAAGGACCCTTCCGAATCCGAGAGGTTGTAGCTGGGGGGCAGACCACCTAGAGTGGTTGTCGGGAAAAATTGTGTCAAGGATGTGGAATCTCACGCATTTCAAGTTTTATTACAGTTAAAAACAATAAAACTTACACACTCTTTCCTCACCCGACTATTTTTTTTCTAAGGAGGGTTTTCGGTCGGATAGGTTTTAACGAGACATTTTCTCTCCAACTTTTTGCAATTTAAAGTCGAATTCACTCATCTTTCAACGCTCGATTTGGTCTGGATGAAGCCATAACGGGCATACCCTGCCAATATCGCAAAACTTCGGTTCGGTCTGGATGAAGTTAACTGGCATACCATGCCGATACCGCTAAGACTCAGTGCAACCAAGGATGTAGCATTTACCGGCATACCCTGCCGACACCACAAAAATTTGGAGCGGTCAAGGACTTAGTCTTAACCAGCATACCCTATCGACACCTCCAAAACTCAGTTTTGTCTGGATAAAGCCTTAACCAGCATACCTTGCCGAAACCTTAAAACACGCATTACAAACACAATCGAACCGATCACTTAACTAATTCAATTTCCTTTGTTCAATTAAGTTATTCCAACCGAGAAGCTTAAATTGTTCAATTTTCTTTGTTCAATTAAGTTATTCCAATCGAGGAGCTTAACTTGTTCAATTTTCTTTGTTCAAATAAGTTGCAATATATAAGAAGACGACCGTTTCATATATGAAGAAAGCGAGGAGGAGGTCACACCCCGACCTCAAAGGAAAAGCAGTAAAAGGTCACATCCCAGTCGAAGGAAACAAAAACTAAAGCCTAACACTCAGAGGTCTTCGTCTTCAGCACCCTCGATCGGCGCAAGTTGCACTGCACTCTTCAAGATCCAACCCTCGAACACATTCATGTTGGGGTCAAAGTTTTCAGACGCTGGTGTCGTCAATAATTTTGTCCAACTCCGCCTCGATCGACCCCTTATCGAGCAGTACCGAGTTCTTGGCAAGCAGTACCGAGTTCTTGTTATCTGCCTCCTCCAAGGCCTTCTTCAGTCGAGCAATCTCGGTCACTTTCTCTGCCTCCTTTCACTTGAGCTCAGCTGCTCGACCCTGGGCAATCTTTCGTTCGACTGCCTCCCGAGGAAGCTTCTCCGAGTAGGTAGTGTTGGTCGCAAGAGATTGCTTCAAGTTCCCTGAAGCCTTAGCCAGCTCGTGCTCGAGCCGAGAGATCTCTTCAGCATGACGGCTCCGGTCCTCGGAACCCAGGTAGGCCAGGACAAGTGCTCGTCACATCATTTTGATGTTGCCTTGGAGCAGGTTGTCCGAGGGGACGACCCAGATGAGCTCTCACGTCGGCATGGCCAGACCAATCTGGACCCCCTTCGCGAATTGTAAGTCACCCTCAGCACCAACAGGGGTGACATCAAAACTTCCAGGGCAAGCTCGACAGTAGGGAGGGGGGACTGGCCTGTTGAAGTCATTGGTTGACGGGGAGTCGATGTGGAGGGGGAAGTGTCGACATCGTGCCCGGGGAGCGGGTAGTTGTAGCGATGTTACCCCGTCCCTCACTATTTTCTTGCCCTTGCCGAAAGGACCAACACAAGCGATCAGCCCCTTCCATGCAGGTAGGGCCTTAATGCTCATACGACCCCATTGTTAAGCAGGTCATTCGACAAGGGCACTTCCTTATTCATTATATCTGCATCAATGAGAAAAGCGTCAGTTCAAGACTAGACATCCGACCGAGGTTAAAAGAAAACTAGCATACCCTTAAAAACCAGCCAGCGGAGTGATGACGTGTACACGACTATCAGCTTCCGTGTGGGAAGCTTTCTCAGGAGCATATCAGAGAGAGAGAGAGAATCTTTTGCTCCTCGGCACTCGAGGTCGGACGAGGCCATTCCTTGAACTTTTGAGGCTTCCTAGTCCATAACATAGGAAGCCTCGATCGAACGACTTCATAAAAAAAGAATGGCATACCCTCCATTTGGATGATAACCTTGAAGAATTTTTCTTTGAAGTTTTTATATGAAGTGGTGAAAGAACCAAAAAGAACGTTACCCGACTGACTGATCAGTGAATGCCACAGAGCAGGCTCGCCCGGGTGGGATGTGTAATAACTCAGAAAGCATGAAGGGGTAGGATGCAGACAGAGAACGTCACATATCAAGCAGAAGGCCTGAATGGATGCCCAGGTGTTTGAGTGAAGCTATGTGGGAGCCACATTTAGCGCCTAAAGGACGACTATCGTGAAGTTATCAAAGGGTAAGGAGACGTGCAAATCCAAAAATAAACATGAATACATATAGAAGGAAGACGACTCGGTTGGAGATCGACCCAGACATATGGTCTCGATAGATAGACAAGGCTCAACAGACACAACATGTTTCTCATTTTTTAATCGTCAGATCTCATCCATTTTTTTATTTAATTGAAAACTTAATTCAAAATAAAAGTTTCAGTTTAAGTAACTATTTAAAAATTATAATTAAAAACAATTATTTCAAAATTTCAATTATAAATAATTATTTAAAAATTATTTAAAACATCAATACAAATTATTTCTTTTTATTAAAATTTTCAATTTTTTCCTGATATAACTAAAGAGTTAATTTAAATAATACATAAATAATTTCAATATTTTTTTCAATGAATTTTGCATAAAAAATAGAAAATATTTCCTGTTTTATTATTATTTAAAATAAAAATTAATCATAAATTAACCAAATTATTCTATTCTTACATTTTTCGATTTGATTCCAAGTGCATACAACATAACATCAAAAAAATTGCTACGAACCATAATCAAAATTAGAAATCATCAAAATATGGAATCAGTTAATTATTTTAAATGTCTTTCGGATACATTTTCTAATAAAAAATATGTATTGCAAACTGTCAAAATGTGTCTCTAGTCTTTAAATTTTATTTAACAAAATAACAAATAAAAGTAAGAGAAATATACTGAGGCTCGAACACTTCTCTTAAATGGTGTGTCCGTGTTAGACACACGTATCAGATATCGAGTTACGACACTTGTAGGACGGTGAAATGTCCAAATCCAAAAATATTTGTTAGAGTTCTGACAATTCTAACAGTTTTAAAAAGAAGAAATACATTAATTTTCTAAAACTCAAACTTATTGTATAAATTTTTATGATAATTATAAAAATAAAGAACAAATCTTTTTGAACAAATCATGAACATCCTTTTGCTTCAAAAAATATAAAACATACTTATGCACATAAATCTTTATTATTAATTTATATAATTCATAATTATATAATACATAGATCTGTATTCTCGTGTCCTACATTTTAGATATTTTTGTGTCCATATTTGTGTCGTATTAATATCCATGTCAGTGTCTATGTTACATAGTTTATCAACAGATAAGAAGACTTTTGTAAAAAATTATAAAATAAATAAATAAAAGTGGTTTATCACTTCGCAGTTATAAAAAACCGCTATAGATTTACTTATAATTATCAAATTGTTTATTAAAATTTAAAATTAAAGAAGATTTTAATTGTTTTTTATAAGGTATCTATATCATTAAAAAACAAGATTTTTTTATAATTAATTTTTTACACAAATATTTTTCATTTTCCCTTTTATGTTTTCTACCCTTTTTTATATATAGGTTTTTTTAAAAACTCAATTAACTATTCTCAATAAATAAAATATTTACAATAAAACTATAAAAAAAATAATTTATTTTGTGCATAATTTTTTTATAAATTTAATAATTTTTTTATTTTAATAATTAATAATTTTATTTTTTTGTTATCATAAAGGAAGAAAAGTGGATACACTGAAAAGGCATCTGTTCTAGTAGTAAAAATAAATAAGATAAAATATCTTTGATAAAAAGGTATAGTAAAAATATATGTTCTTTTTATTTAAATATATGATTTCACAATTAAAATTTGGACTGTGTCGGAATTATTCGCATTCTGGTTCCTTAATTTACTCTGATCTTCCATTCTTATGTTCCTTCATTCCTTTCCTAATCCTTAACGTACGACACAGATAATCACGGACACAGATCTCATCACCAACCTATGCCCTTTGTCGTTCCGTTACTCCAATCATCCTGTTACACCTTTCTCCTCTGTTTCTCTAAACTAATAAATCACTCTCTTCTCTCACTTTCACCTCCCAATTGAAAACCTTCTCAAAAGTTATTAACTTGTAACTGTCAATCTCTATGGGTTTGCTTCCATTTCTTTCTCTGATCTCTCTAGAATGATGAGTTAGCCAGCCCTCCTTCCTTTTCAGAGATTTTTTCATGGATCGGGGGTTTAGATTTCTGTGTAAGGCTGAAACTACGAGATTAGTTTCATTTGTAGGAATAACAGTGGCTATAGTTTTAATGTTTCAGTACTCTGAACTTCCTAGTAGTAAATTCTTATCTACTGTTACTACCAAGATTAGTAGTTTCAGAATGGATACTACATCTTCGGCTAATTCTAAGGTTGAGGGTAACAACATGCTCCTAAACGGTTCAAATTCAAACTCTAAAGATGCACTGCAAGATAATGCAGTTAGTCCTCAGGGCTCCCTCTTTCACAATGGTAGAGATTCAATTACTGCCCCTGCCCCAGAGAAAGCTAAAGGACTTGATAGTGTTGTCAATTTCACAACCAGAAATGATGGTTCTCCAATGGGTAGTGCTCAGGGAAGGCAGATTAGTTTGACATCACAAGGGGCTGCATCGCCACAACCTATGGTGCCATTGCCCAACAGAACATCCTTAGATTCAGAAACGGATTCAAGAAGTCCTGTGGTATCTGTCACTTCAGCTGCAACTTCGGTGAAATCGGATACGACTGGTTCGGTTTCCAAGGATGGAAACTCAGGTTCTTTGCATGGTAGTAGCAACATGACAGTCAATAATGGTAAGCCTGTGAGTGTAAAGAATGCCAAAAGGAGACCAGCTAAAGTTGTTTCAATATCTGAGATGAACTTGTTGTTGCAGAATAATCATGCTTATTCCCAGCAGGAGGTATGTTTAGGATGATGATTGGCCATGTATGCAAGTGTAGATTGAATTATATCATCAGATGAGTTTTCTAATTTATTCAGCTATTGTTTGTAGAAACCAGCAAGGTCTTCAGCTGTTGATCTAGAAATATTGCATGCAAAGTCAGGGATTTTAAATGCACCCATCACTGTGAATGATTCAAGACTTTACCCACCATTATACAGGAATGTCTCCATGTTCAGAAGGTATGGTAAATAAATATCGTTTTCAGTGCACGGAATCTACTATTGAGCCAAACCACTGCAATATGGTTGAGTGGCCCAAATTCTGATTGAATTATGTTATTATCCTGATCTGACTTATCGACTAATTATTTCTGAAGAGTGAACTGAATCTAATCAGTTATAAAAGAAGCAGCTTAATGTATATCTTAATGGAAGACTGCGTTTAAAATCTATGAAGCACCGACAGGGCTCTCCAATGACGTATCTCCGTGTCCTACAACACTTCTTACACACTCCAATGAAGTGTTGAATTTAGAAACATTTCTTTCTGCTACTTCCCTCCTCCAAAATATTGTTAATGAAGGTAGACACAGTGTTTGTGTCGTTGTGTCCGTGCTTCATAGTTTAATAGGGGTTGACCTGTTGGAATATTGTATAAATGCATGAATCTGGTTTAAGCTCACCATTTCCTATAGATTTTTCACCTGCATATACCTCTGAGTTTGATAATTGAACATTTGAAGTTTGCACTTGCTAATTTGGTTTCAATGAAATGTGTCATTCATTGCCAAGCTAGCTTTTTCCGTGTCACATACAACACAATTAAATTAGCAGAATATATGACATACACAAAGATATGTAAGTAGGTTACATCAAGTTATTCCGTGGAAAGAGCATAAAGAACAAGACTTAAGATAGGAAGATTCTGTTTACATATTGTTTAATTAATTTGTATGCATTCCTTTGCCTCCTATAAGTTGAGTACCTTGCTGTGAATGCTCTTCCTACTAGAACTTCAACTAACAATGTGTGCATTCTGCAGAAGTTATGAACTAATGGAAAAGATGCTCAAAGTTTACATCTACCCGGATGGAGATAGACCAATCTTTCACGAGCCCTTACTAGATGGAATATATGCATCTGAAGGATGGTTCATGAAATTAATGGAAGGAAACAAACAGTTTGTCACTGGGGACCCTGAGAAAGCTCACTTGTTTTACATACCTTTCAGTTCTAGATTGTTGCAGCAAACTCTCTATGTACGTAACTCACACAAACGTTCCAACTTAATTGAGTACATGAAAAATTTTGTGAGCATGATTGCTGGAAAGTATCCTTTCTGGAATAGAACTTCTGGAGCAGATCACTTTGTCGTTGCTTGCCATGATTGGGTACGATTCTGTGTTTATGCAAATTATGATTAATGCATTTTCTGCTTTTTTCCTTTCCCTTTCATTTGTGTGAAATTTGTAAAAGTTATTATTTTTTTTCAAATGAATTTTAACTAAAGTCTTTTTTAATAATGATAATGATTCCTTATTATACAATTTATAATGATGTAATATATAAATTTGTGTGTCCCTTATCTTATATTTTAAAGATTACATGTGTGAAATTGTCTATGTCGTGAAATTGTCTATGTCGTGTCAGGTATCCGTGTCTGGTGCTACATTGAAGATTACATGTGCGCCTTTGTTCCATTCTCCCTCTTACTTAAATTGCAATCTGTAACGTAGTCTCACTCATGTTCAGGAAAATTCTCCCCCAATGTAACCTGTAAAATGTTTGCACTAAAAGGTTGTGACAAATAGCAATTGCAGCAGTTCATATTATTAGTTATGGACTAGTATTTCCAACATTCACATGCCTACACCATTATGATTGAATCATTAATTTCTGTTGAAGCAGTATCACCAGTAATTGAGTGGAAGAGTATTTAACAAGCACCATTTCTCAGGCTCCTGCAGAAACAAGAGGGCGCATGCTTAGTTGCATCAGAGCACTCTGCAATGCTGACATTGAAGTAGGATTCAAGATAGGCAAGGATGTTTCTCTTCCAGAAACATACATAAGGTCGAGTGAGAATCCTGTCAAAAATATTGGAGGCAACCCTCCTTCTCAAAAGCCTATATTGGCTTTTTTTGCAGGAGGATTGCATGGTTATGTTCGGCCTATTCTGTTGAATCACTGGGAGAACAAAGAACCTGACATGATAATATCTGAGACCCTGCCACATGTCAGGGGCAATAGAAACTACATCCAGTTCATGAAGAGTAGCAAATTCTGCATCTGTGCAAGAGGTCACGAGGTTAATAGCCCGCGTGTGGTAGAGGCTATATTCCACGAGTGCATTCCAGTTATCATATCTGACAATTTTATTCCTCCTTTGTTTGAGATTTTGAACTGGGAATCTTTTGCTGTGTTTGTCGCGGAGGAAGATATCCCGAATTTGAGGAACATACTGCTATCCATTTCTGAAGAGAGATACTTAGAGATGCATAAGAGGGTGAAAAAGGTGCAAGAGCATTTTATCTGGCATGCTGAACCTGTAAAGTATGATTTATTTCATATGCTTCTTCATTCAATTTGGTACAATAGACTTTTTCAAACAAACCAGACATGATCATGTATGAATTTAGTAGAAAGCTCATTTTGTAGGATTGATAACTTGTGTTTGGTAAATGGCATGAGTTATACAAATGAAGCAAGAAGAAAATGATTGGAGAGCAGAACGCATAATAGTGTTTGTCCAGAACGATGTTATTGTTTGAAGTTAAATCATGAAGATCGTTGTCTTAAATACTTTTCAAGTTATTTAGCCAGAATATAGTCGTGTTTATTATTGACATTAGAACAGAAAACTCACTTGCTATTCATGAACTGCTTATAAATGAAGAAGCAGCTCAAACACCTTGTTTCCGATTTGCAGGACCATGTTTTTAAATTTCATGCAGTACTGTTAAACGCAAAATTTTACCAAAAAATAATGTTGGATGCAAAAGTAGTGTTGTACCGGTATAGGCGAGGCCGACCCCTGGTCTCCTTGACCGAGACCTGATCTACTTGGCCGAGACGACGAGGCCGACGGTCTACCTGGCCGAGACCTTAGAAGACTTGGTCGAGACGACCGAGACCAGGGGAACTTGGTCGAGACAACCGAGACCAGGAGAACTTGGCCGACGGCCGACCCCTATTACCGTTAACGCTCAAACCAAAGTCAATGAAGTTAATCCATCATTAAGAATTAGGTAATACAACCCTAAGCGGTATCCACTCCGATAAGCGGGCCCAACAAGGTAGGCCCATTAGAATAATATAAATAGCACGCTCCCAAGGAGTAAGGTATGTCATTTATTCCTGTTTACCTACCTGAGAGCTGACCACCCGCTTTACTGACTTGCATCGGAGTGCCTTCGCAGGTACCCCACCATCCGATGTTCACCCGAGATCGAGTGCCGAAGGAGAAGCAAGAGGATGGGAAGAATCCCAGCTCATCACCCAGCAATCTGACCGACCAAAAGAAGGAGAAGAAGACTTCAATAGTTCTCTAGGTTTCATCTCCCTAGTAGGAACAATTGACCAGGGGTCGGCCTCGCCCATACTGGTACAAGTGTCATGAGTTTTTGAAGATTTTTGTGCATCATAAGAAAATTTATGTACTGGCATGGACCGTCCATGCCATAGTTCGGTCTCCTTGACCGAGCTGATGGAGCCCAGTACGTCCGTGTAATTCGATCGACACACCCAGTCCATTAATGCTCAAATCAAGGTTAGTAAAACCAAACTACCATTAAGAACTAGGTAATATGTCCCTAAGTGTGATCCACCCACTCCACTAATTCGACCCAATAAGATAAGTCCATTAAAATAATATAAATAGCGCATATTCCAAAAACAAGATACGTCATTAGTGCCGAATACCCCTTTTGCTGACTTGAGCGTTAAAGTGCTTTCAGCAGGTACCCCATTCGACATTCACCTGAGATAGAGCGACCGAGATCTGAAGGAGTAGCACTAAGACAAGAAGGAGCAAACTGAAGTTCTGGTAGACTGCCTGATAGGAAGGAAGGAGACGAAGCCAGTCAACAGTTCTCTAGATCTTATCTCCCTAACAGGAACAATTTCAAATACAAGTAAAAAGTAAAATATAAAAATATGAACTAAAAATATTTAAGAAATATTAATTTAATTGGTAAATTTCTTTTTTAGTGGTTTGATAAATATTTTAAGAGTAAGTGATGTATTGGAGGTACTCAAATACAATGTTTTGAATTCAAATTTGTTGAGACTTCAAATTTGTTAAATTTGTTGAGATAATATTGATATAAATATTGTTTATTTTAGAATTTAAAACTTTATTATTGTATTTAAATTATGTTTAACCTTAACTCTTAAACTATGTATTTAAATTATATTTAATCTTAATTCCTAAATTATGTACTTAAATTATACTTAACTTTAACTCCTAAATTATGTATTTAAATTATGTTTAACCTTAATTCCTAAATTACGTTAGACTTTTAATATTATAATAATTTTATAATCATTCTATAATTTTTTTAATCAATAACGCCTTACGTAAGACTTGTAATACTATAATAATTTTATAGTCATCCTATATTTTTTTTTTAAAATTGATTAAAAAAAATTTAATCATCCACTAAACATTAAACAAAGTAAAAATCTCTTGGATAAAAACTTAATTAAAGAAACGTACTTATTTGATTAGACATAAAAATTATGAAAAGAAGTTAAAAGAATTAATATAATTAAAGAAACATACTTATTTGGTTTGACATAAAAAAATTATGAAAAGATGTTAAAATAATTAATATATTAGAAAGAGTAAATACAGTAAAAAAATTATTTCCAGAATTTAGCACTAAAATTCGTCGTATGTAGATAAATTTTCAGAATCAGAGTTTTCTAAATTTATGAAATCTATGACTGACAATGACCCTCATCTTGACTGAAAAAAATGGATAAAATATTAAAGTAAAAATAAATGAGATCTTCATTTTTATTTATAGAAAATAAAATCTTTCTTTATAATTAATATAATTGATTATATTGCAATGAGATGTTATTATTTTTAGTGACTATGGGTCAAAATGCTGATTATAAATTCTTTTATTTTCGTTTTTTAGGACAGTATTTTCCTTTTCTTATAATAATATAAATAATTAAAATAACGTCACTACTAAAATAATGTAATTTAACATTAAAAATAATTATAGAAAATTTTAAATTAAATATTTTTAATAAACTAACCTTTGTATTATTTACAATTTTATTTATTTTCAATTAAATATCCTTTATTTTCACTTTATTTTTTTAATATATTTCTTCAATTAAACAACTTCTATTAATTTTTTTATCTTTAATCTCTTCATTCTTCATCTTAAACTTTTTGTAGCTTATAGGGATAGATAGAAATGTCATATATATATATATATATATATATATATATATATATATATATATATATATATTTTTTTTTAAAAAAAAAAAAAAAAAAATTTTATTTATTTAAAAAAAAATAAATATATAAAAAAATATATATATTTTATTAAAAAAAAAAATAAA
>Ga0123342_1001114_pt1 | contig 44774 bp, 23 predicted proteins | sample Turbeawhitnodule_FD_89960 | JGI IMG/M metagenome (GOLD analysis project Ga0123342, IMG submission 89960) | Root nodule microbial communities of legume samples collected from Mexico - Turtle bean Mexico white nodule | ecosystem: Host-associated > Plants > Roots > Nodule | place: Mexico: Nepantla...
GACCATACAGGTGCAGGAGAGCCTTAGAGGGTTCAGAGTCTTATTTTGAGTTGTGGATATGTAAATTGTATTTCTATAAATCCTAATCATGTATTAGGAATGTTTTTGAAAAACTCCAAGTTTATATAGAAACTGGTAGAACTTTTATTGTAATAGTTATATGTAAATTATGGGGTGTTACACATAAGGCATTGGAGTCAATTTATGTAACACGCCAAAGCCATAGGATATGAATTTAATGGACAGTTGAAGGTATGATTTCCCCATTTCCAAAGTCACATCGGTTAGCTCAAATCATCAAACCATTTCACAATTAACTTTTGTTTAACAATTTACCAAAGAGATTAAGATGCTTATTTTGCTTATTAAATATATGAGTTTTTATGCATCTTTCCAGTACCAAAACTCTATTGCATAAAGACTGGTAATCGAGAACATCGAAAAGAGTTTTAGAGAAAAGCATGGAAAGTTTAGAAAATTAACCTTATATTTAAAAATTATTAAAAAGTTAATTTAACTTATTTATCTATAAATTATAATTATTTTCAATTAAAATATCATTTGTAGTGATTGAAATATTTCTTTGGGTAATATATTAGAACTATTTGATAAAAAATACAAAATAGTTTAATACCAAAGTTCCATCATGTAGTGAAGTTCTAATATGAGGAAAATGTAACATTATTCTGAAGGTGATAGAAAACCCTAGTTCATATAGTTAAGCAACTAAAAAGGGTATTTGTATAGTTGAAGAACCTTCTTCCAAGATGGCCTGTTGCTAATATCATCCCACCAAGCACTCACATGCTTCCTTTCTCTAACCATGTACTCTTTTTTCATAGAAGTCATCAAATAATGAGTAAATGGAAGATGACTAAGGTCAGCAAGGCTGAAGAAATCTCCTGCAAGGTACTTTGTCTTTGATAGCCTCTCCTCATAAATGTCAAGCACCTTACATAACTTTTCTTCATTTTCTTCACTAACCTTTGGATCTGATGCTTCACCTTTTACTATTGGCAAAATCAAAATATTCATCACCAAGTTGTAGATTGGTGGGTAATAGTTGTGAGCTTCAACTTCTAGCCATTGCTCCACAAGACCCCTCTCTTCTATTGTGTTTCCCAACAAAGCACTCCCTTGATTTTTGTACTTTTCTGAATAGTATCTAAGTATTGCCCTAGATTCTACATAATCAAAAAATTACTCATGAAGTGAACAAAATTTAATATGTTTTCATTCCTGAATATTTTATCAATTAGGCTTTAAGTTTAGTTTCTAAAAAAAAATATTTCATTTTATATTTCAAAAAATTAAAATTTCATTTTTATCTCTACTATATGATATGTATTAATTAATAAATTATGTCATTGATCAGCCAACACACTTCCTAAAATTCATTGATATATATATGTAAGTGCATTGATATCTTAAAAATTTATAATAAATAAATAATTATTTGATAACTAGTTATATTAATATTTAAATAGTATTTATTTTCTATTTTTTTAAATTGAATTATTAATTCATATTGTTTTACTATTAAAATAAAGTTGTCTACTGAGTGCTTATTTAATAGAAGTGTCAAAAGATACTCTTAAAAAAAATGTATCGGTAATATTAATTTTAATTATGTAACTTAAAAACAAATTTGAGGGGCCAAAAGTTTTGATTTTAGATTTTAGAAAAATTATAATTAATTTTTTTACAAATATAATTAAAATTAATTCATTTATAAGAACTAAAACTAATAGCTTTAAACATTCAATAGATGAAATAGATAATTCTTTTTATATGAGTAAAATGAAACCACATTAACATTCTTAGGATTAAAAAATAATTAAAAATAAATCAATGTCATTTATTTTAAACTACTACCTATATAAACAATATGTGGAAATAAGTAAAAGGGCTAACCATAAAGGATGTAGTCACCATCTTTAACAACAGGAAGTAATCCAAAGGGCTGCAAATTATAAGCAACAAGTATATTATATTTGAAAAAATATTAAAACACCATTTTTTATTTAGGTTTAATTAATAGGGAAGTTATCCCAGAACTATTTTTTATTCACAAATTAATTTTTTTCTCATGAAAGATTTTCTAGAAAAAGGCACATGAACATAATGAAAAAACAATATTTTGGTTTTTTTCTTCTATTTTTTTCAATTAAATATATGTCTAAGAGAATTTCTGTTTTTATTATGCTGACCTATTTGTTCTTCAATTCATAAATAAAGATTGTAATACATACTGTTATTCTTTATTTTCATTTTACAATCATTATTGTTTTAGTCCTTCTTTAAATCTTTTAAACTTAATAAAATTCATTTTAATGCTTTTCAGTTAGAACTTAGGAATGCTAATGAAACTTACACAATAGTTAATAAATAATTAGTTGGTTATTAAAGTTTTCTGATGGTTTTTAAATTAGTTTTTGAAGGTTAATAAATTAAAAAAGTTCTAAAAATAATTTCTGTCAATTTATATTAAAGAGTTCAAAATATCCCTACAAAAATCATTAAATAGAAATTAATACTAAAATTAAAAAATAATTAGTCATTATATTAATTAAATCAAATACAATTTTAGATGCTAAAAAAATATTTGTATCTAAAATAGTTTCTATTATTAATAAATAGTTTTTAAATTAGTATCTAATTGTAGCTAAACTTTTGATAATTAATTAGATATCAATTTACAAATTATTTATTAATAACAAAAATTATTTTATATATCAATAATTTTTTATTTTTTAAAATAATATCTATTTTAATCAATATAATTAATTAATTTCTTTCTTTAAAATGAGTTTTAATTAATTATTTGGTAGTAGTGTACGATTTTAGTTTTACAAAAATATTCAAAATTTAATTTTTATGAAATATAAAAAATGTTCCTTTTTATCTCTCTTGCATCATCTTTTATTAGTCAATGAAAAATTATTTTTGTTTTTACTTTTAATTACAAAATAATAATTTTGTTTCAAAAAATTGTAAAATAAAGAGATCAAACAAAAGTATAAAATGAAAATTTAGTTTCACTAAAATATTTAAAACGAACACAACTAAAACATATCTTACTAAAAAGATCACTATTTCCTATACGTTGGTATGCCCTTTTTTTAAGGTAATACATAAAGAAGTGAAGTGTGTGTAAAGCTGAATTTGTTTGGATGGGTCTGGGATGATCTCTTTTTTATTGCTTGTCTTATAAGCCTAAGTCCATTGTTGATAAGGTTTTTTTTTATTATTTTTTTTTATACGGGTTGAGATATTTTTTATATTTTTATTCATTACATTCTTTAATGATTAAAAAATTATTTCCTATACAAATCCTTAGAAACAAAAGTAAATTTAAAAAAAAATTAAAACAAAAAACACTTTCCCCTACTAAATCGGTCCTAAAATCACACATAAATTCAGAAATGCTCAATTATTATTGAGTTCAACTATATAAGATGTGACATATATGTTACTGTTGAGATTGGAAACCTAAAAATACAGGAAGAAAGAAAGAAAAAAGAACCTGCAACTTGAGGTACTCAGGCTGTTTATGCTCTCCATTAATGCCATCAACATGCACTGTTTCAAATTCAACTTGCTTCTCAATCAGACACACTATCACCTTCTTAGGGTTAGCATAATCTGGACCATAAACCTTCACCACCATTGCAACAGAGAATGAAGTAAGATTATTGGGAGATTTTGATTGAGGAATGGAGGCTAACCTTGCTGCTTCTTATAGTGCTAACCTGATAAAAAAAACAATGAAATTTCAAAACTGGTAATGAATTCAAATCAACTCAATTAATGAATAATCTTAAAGTAATCAGAATATTAATTAATATATTAAATGTATTGGTATGGGTCGAAAGGTCAATTCCATGTCTTAGCTCCCACAACCGGGTTGACCGAACGTCTCACGTCCGTGTGGGTCGACCGACACCTTCGGTCCAATTACGCTCAATCAAGGTCAGTGAAGCTAAGCCATCATTAAGAATTAGGTAATACACCTCTAAGCATGATCCATCTCATTAATCCAACCCAACAAGGTAGGGCCATTAAAATAATATAAATAGCGCACATTCCAAGAAGCAGTACGTCATTTATTACTATGTTCTGACAACCAAATATCGAACCCTCTTTGCTGACTTGGACGTCAGAGTGTCTTCTGCAGCCGAGATCAACAAAAGGAGTAGCAAGAAGTTTGGATCGATCGCAAGGAAAAAGATAAAGTTTCTCAATAGTTCTTTAGGTCTCATCTCCCTAACAGGAACATTAAATAAGTTAAGTATTATATTTAATAAATATGACAATTAATACTAATTAATATTGATAGAATACTACATTAATATCATTAAATAAATACATTGATTAATACAAAACATTAAATAAATAGATTAATATCATTAAATATATATATATATATATTAAAAATAGTATAATTAATTACCTCTCCCCCTTAATTTAATGTAAAATGTTGTTCACATAAATTAAAACACAATAAATATATTACTTTTATTGAAATTAATCCATTGAAAATTAACAAAAAAACTATATAATTTTGGATCGAATGAGATAATATAATTAAGTTTAATAGCATATCATTTACAACATTAACAGCGATTATATTTATAATTTTGAGTTTAAGCATCTTTTACAATTTTACTTTATATGTTTTGTAACTATTTTTTATAATTTTTATAAAAATAATTAACTTTGTAGATTTTATGACCGATAAAAGAATTATCTACAATGCTAAAATTTATTTTTCATGAATTTGATATAAATTTTAGTTATATTTCATTAATAGAAAATCATTAAATGAAAATTAATTTAAAGATAAAAAATAATTAGTTACTAAATTGACTATATTAGATACTATTTTATATACTAGCAAAATTCGTAGTATATAAAGTAATTTTTATTATTGATAAATAATTTCTAAATTGGTATCTAATTAGAAACCAATTTAGAAACTATTTATCAATAATAGGAACTACTTTATATACTAAAAATATTTTAGTCTATAAGATAGTATCTAATTTTGTCAATATATCAACTAAGCATTTTTTATGTATAAAATTGATTTCTATTTAATGATTTTTTTATTAGTAATATTTTTGTACATGGTAAATATATAGTAAAATTATTTTCTCACGACAGACATTTAATTATTAATTTCATTTACACCATAAGAAAAATTAACTTTAGTATCAGTCAAAATCCAACATAACACAAAAAATTGTATTTAGCGTTAATTGTGTTAATTAAGAAACACACTCTCCACTAGTGAGATATTTTTTTTATCGACAATAGAAAATATAATAAATGGAAGTATTTGAGGGATACTCCAACCCTATTACATATATATCATACATCGACAACTGCCATAAGGTGTTCTACATTAAACACTTGTGCCTTATACTTTGAACTTTTACAATTCTTTTACTAATCAGAATGTCACATCATGCCTATGTTTCATGTGGTCGCCTTTTCCAATGAGACTTGCATTAGGCTTTGATCCCTAACGAGCTGCAACAAAAGCTTTTATCTGAACTTATAAATTATGATGTTTAGTTTAACAGTTGAATACAAATGATAGAATTTAGACACCAGTCAGAATAAGAAAAAAAAAATAAGGCCAAAGGGAACTTAATTGTAATCCAAACCCAAGATTTTAATTGCACCATCATGAATACTTGTTGTTCATATGGGATTTTATTGTTAAAAATTGTATTGTTTTTCATATTTCAAACTACAACTATCCAAATAATCTTCAAGATATATATCTTTTTTTTTTGCATTAAAACTCATGAAATCAAGTCCAAAAAAGTGTACCTTTGTAGTTATATGATATGTGTTTACAAGTCCTAACCAAAGAAATCCACTTATATATGAGATGTTACTAGCGTCGATTAAATCCATATTAAGTTAAACTTATATTAATTAATTATTAGATGTTAATGGCAGTTTAATCAACACATAAGAAAAGAAATTAAATATTATTAAAAGTTAGCATCAGTCTGTGTTAAATTTTAAAAATATTTCATATTAAAATATAGACACTTATAAGTATTAATTACTAAAATAAGTATAAAATAACCCCTAATTTATAAATTTATATTTTTTTACATATTTTTTTATTTATAATTGAATAGAAACGATTTATTCTCAAATTTGGTGTTAATTTCAAGATTCTATGGGAGAATGGAGGTGGTTAGGTAAAAGGAAAATATATAAAACTAAAAAGAGAGAGTTGGAATGCATCAACACTCACCAAAGCTGTCCAAATTCAGTTTTGAAATTTTTTGAATTCCAAAATCTTTCTAGGTGCAAACAATAATTTTCAGTGGTGTGAATAGCAATTAAGATTTCTTTTTCAAATTTTATGAAATTTTTGTTGCGCCCTACACTGTGTTCATTTCTTGCTTGAATTCTAGTGCATTTTTGGTACAAAACTTCATGAACAAGTTTCTACGTTGATGAATTGAAGAATTGGACTGCAATTCATTGTGAAACAATGCAAATGGAGTGAAACAGTACCTTTGCGTTTATGGGTTTGGCAAATTTTCAATGTGAACTGAATTTAAAGCAATTTATTTTGCGTGAACAAGAAATTATTCGAGTAATTGAAGTCGAAAGCGGTGAATTCAGTGAATCTGTTGTGTTTCCATTTTTTATTAAATTCACCTGAACCACAACCAGCACAATTGAAAAAAAAAACTTAGGTCAATATGTTTCTCATTTTTATGAATGATCTTGAAATCACTCAAAGAAACAAAGAAAGTTCCAACCTTTTCTAACTTAGTAATAACTCTCAATATTAAAAATATTCTTGAAATGATAACGTAATCGATTAAAATGTCTTTGCAAGCATTTTAGACTATAGATCAGAATATTTTAATGCATTAATCTATATTTAATCCATATTCAATTAAATGAATTGGATTTAAAATCCAAAAATATAAATTTTAAATCCATTTAAATAGATTAAAATTAATATGAATTTGGATAATCATATAATACCATGCTAATATTGAAAATGCTTTGCTAATATTAAAAATACAAAGCATTGCAATTATTCAAATTATCTTACCGATTGGTATTGTTGTTCCTAAAATAAAATTAAAATCCTAAAATAAAATTAAAAATCCAATCCAAGTGTCAAATTCAATTAACAGAGTAGCACAACAGAAGCAAATTTCTAATACTATAGGTAAAAAATCTTTTTCTATTTACACAGAAAACAATAACAATAGGTAACAATTCGTTTTCTAATTCTCACTGTAATTTGTTTCGACAATGGAGCTAGTACCTCATGAATTGACCATTAAAATAATAATATTTGAAAAATATCATCAATACGAAGCGAAACACTTTACACATCTAATTTCTATCAACAACTCAATGATTGTGTTTACCAGTGTTCTCTCCTAATTTATCAAATCATTTGTTCTAATTTACTGTAAAGCTAATACAACACTATTTCACAGAGGGAAAAAGAGACCAACATAGTACTATTCGAAGAATATGTACAAGTTGCATCCATCCTTCTCGATAATCTATCCTTAAAACAAGACCGATAATCTATCCTTAAAACAAGACCAAAGAATAAAGAAGAATGTATTTGGAAGCATTTATATCCCCTCTCTCAACTAAAATTAAGGGTGGGCAAAAAATCTAAATTACAAAATCTAATCCATAATGATCCAAATCCATATTAGTTTTAATCCATTTAAATGAATTTATCTTAAATCCAAATCCATATTTTTGGATTTTAAAGCCAATCCATTTAATTGGATATAGATTAGATATGGATTGGATACATTTTTGGATTATCCAAATTGCATTTTTGGTTGGGTTTTGACTTGGCACGATCCAAGTTGAGCCAAGACAATTCGGGCTGATGTTGAGCAGAGCAGGCCGGAATCGATGTCGAGTAGTTCGGACCCGGGTCGTTGTCGAGTGTCTGGGCCCGGACCGATGTCAAGTCGTCCGGGCCGAGGCCGATTTCGAGCTGAGCGGGCCAAGGCCGATATTGAGATGAGTGAGCCCAGACTGATGTCAAGTCTAGCGGGATTGGGCCGTTGTCGAGTCCAACGAGCTCAGGTCGTTGTCACAGACCCAGACTGATGTTGAGTCGAGCGGGCCCGGGCCGATGTCGAGTCGTACGGGCCTGGGCCAATGTCGAGTCGCACGGACCCGGGCTGATGTCGAGTCGTACGAGCTCAGACAGATGTCGAGCCGTACGGGCCCGAGACTATGTCGATTCGTACGAGCCTGAGCCGATGTCGAGTCGTCCAGGCTCGGGCCGATGTCCAGTCGTACGGACCCAGACTGATGTTGAGTCGAGCGGGCCCGGGCCGATGTCAAGTCGTACGGGCCGGGCCGAGGTCGAGTCGTACAGGCCCGGGCCGATGTCGAGTCGTACGGGCCCAGGCCGATGTCGAGTCGTACAGGCCCGGGACGATGTCGATTCGTTCCAGCCCGGGTCGATTTCGAGTCATACGGGCCCGAACCGATGTCGAGTCGTACGGGCCCGGGTCGATGTCGAGTCGTACGGGCCCGGGCCGTTGTCGAGTCGTACGGGCCCGAGCCGATGTCGAGTCGTACGGGTCCGGGATGATGTCGAGTCGTACGGGCCCGAGCCGATGTCGAGTTGTACGGGCCCGGACCGATGTTGAGTCGTACGGGCCCAGACCGATGTCGAGTCGTACGGGCCCGGGTCGATGTCGAGTCATACGGGCCCGGGCCGATGTTGTTATAGTGACTAAAAAAGTTTCTAAATTAGTTTATATTATTGTTAAATAGTTTCTAAATTGGTATCTAATTAGCTACCAAAGTTTTAACTACCAATTATTTTGATTCTAAATTTAGTAGCAAAAACTTTAGTGGCTAATTAGATACCAATTTAAAAACAATATAATAATAATAGAAATTAATTTAAAAACCAAAAATATTTTTAATTTTTAAAATAATCTATAATTTAATTATTATAACAATTAATTATTATTTTTATAAATGCATATCTCTTTCAATAATTAGTGTATAAATGTACAAATGTTTCTAGAAATCATTTGGTTTAGAATCTTGGAATATTCGACAGAATTCTTACTTTTGGGTGCATTTACTACTGGTGAGAAATTTATAACAGAGATTTTTTTTATTAAGTCGACGCATGATTTAAACTTATTTTTTTGAGATCAATATAATAGGGTAAATTTAAAATCTACCATAGAAAAAAAAAAAAGTTTCCATTCAACTGACATCATATACTATTCTTTTAAGCAGAAACATGTTCATACAAAAATATCATGTTCACTGACACTAACAAAAACTAGTAATATCTGTTTAAAATCGTATGAAGGGATATTGCAAAAGACAAATAATTTGTGCGTATAAAATCTTGTGGAAGTGAACAATTTTTTCAGTATCATTGGAGGATTTCGGAACGTGTAAAGGAGATTGGATCTGTTTTGAGGTTGACACGTTGTCCTTTTCTATCCAGGATCATGGTCGCCACAATCAAGAATGTTAACTTCTTTTCTTTCACTGTGTTTCTTCTTTTCTAGTAGGTCTTCTCCACATTTTCTGTGGTCTTTTCCGTTTCCGGTAGTCAGAATTTGGGACAGTTCTGTTTTCTTGGTCATTAGATATGGAGTAATTTCATATATATATTTTTTTTAGTGGTGTTGATCTTTCTCCATCTATAAATGTGGTTTTCTTTTGTTCCAAAATCATATCGCCCACAACTTCCTCTATTTCCCACATTTCCGGTGGTGTCTTCGCTTTCGGTGATCGGCACTTGGGGCAGTTTTGTTTTCTTGGTCGTTGAATATGAAGCAGTTTCATATCTTTGCTGTGGGTTGTTTCTCTTTCTCCATTTATAAATATGTGTCTTCTCTTTGTTTCAAAATTATCTCACCTACGGCTTTCTCTATTCCTTTTCACTTATTTATTCTTTTCTCTTAATTTCAAATTTTTCAGTATTTTTGAATTCTTAGTCCAGAGGAGTTTACTTGTTAGTTATGATTCCCAAAAAATTCCTATTATATTCTGAAAAATTTTCTTACAGACAATGATCATTCACATATCAGGAAACCAATATTTTCATGTTTTTTACAGTTCACAACAGTAAATTATAAAATCACCATGCAGACTAGCAAGCAACAACATTAGAGGCATTTACAGGTATCAACTGTTTCAACATTGTTTCGGTTCGGTTGAATAGAAAAAAAATTATTTTCATAGCAGTCAAATTCTTTTTTTTTTTCGTGATTGTTAAGCAAAGCAGAGAATAAATATGCAATAACAATACTACCATGAATCTTATATTGATATTTTTTTGACACAAAAGAAAATGACTGTTCATATTCTCAGGACAACTTATACGTGTATTTTTTCTTGTCAAAGTGATTCTGGAAAGCAAGGAATAATAAAAGTCTCTGTAGTATTATTTATTACTCTTCTATACGTTACAAAGAAGAAAAAGCTTGAGTATTATTTATTACATACAACTCTGATAATTTTCACACCTCTCTCCATAAAAAAAAATGTAGAAATGGTAATGATAATTTTGAGGGTTTGAATAATTATTTTTGGTTGAATCCATATTATTTGGATCAGGTGACAGATGGTACTCGTGAATTTAAACATTGTAACTATAAAGGCACAGGCCAGGTAGAAGCATCTCTGAAACTCACTCTCACCCTGAATCCCAAACAAAAATGGCGCAAAAAGAAGCCCTTCAAGAAGCTCACGCCAAGCTTCGATCCAAGTTCTATAAAGTCCTTAGGAGTCATCGAGAAGAAGAACGTGGTATGAGAATCAAATTTCGCTCGTTAACTTTCACAATCTCGCTATGTATTGCTTAACGATTTGTTAATTGGATCCCGTTCTTATGTATCAAGACTCACTTCCGATCAGGATCCTACACGCGGAGCGCGTGGTGAATCCTTTTGCAACCTGTCCTCCAACGAAGGAAGAGGCGTTGTCAAAATTGAAATTTGTAACGTCTTCTGCTTGTTTTTTATTTGTTAATTTTGAATGTCTACTCAATTGACTGGTTCAATCACCTGAAAATTATAGACGGAGGTAATGGAATCGTGTCCGAAGGCTGATATAGAGAACCTTGAAGAGTTGCTTGAGGAGGAGGAGGAACTCTGCTTGTATATATCTCAGTATTGGGTAGGTGACTAATTGATTCGACTTCTGCGGTGCTGAATTTGAATAGGTATTTTCTTATTTTAATTTGATTTTGTGATTGAGAAATAAACTCATTGATTTTGTGCTTCAGGATATCCCTGAGGAGGAGGAGGAGGATGTAGGTTAATTCGAAGTTGAATTTGAATCGATATTTTGTTTTTCTGATTGATTTTTTTCTTGAGAGATGAACTCGTTGATTTGGGATGCCAGCAAGAAACACTTCCTGAGTGGAAAACGAATAGACGGATACCGTTGTTGATTTGGAAGTTGAAAGAAAGCGACAAGCAAAGAAAAAGGCCTGCGGTTATTTTTCTTCATGGCTTGGACCAAAACAAAGAGGACTTGCGTCCATGGCTTAAGGTGTTTCTTCCATTCCATTAATATTATTGTAAATTTATTATGATAGCTGATTTTCTTTCCCACTTCAGCTGTTCTTCTTCTTGTTTTAGGCCTATGCTTCTCGGGGATACATAGCAATTTCCATGGATACTATTCACCATGGAGAACGTGCCAAGAGCGTAAGTGCCTTCCGAAATGTAAGTGATTTTGCAAATCAAAAAACATATTCTTACACTTTCTTTTTAAAACAGACACCTAATTAACCAGCTTCTTCATTTTTTTTATATAAATATTCTATTGCTAATCACGACAGAGTGTAAACAAATAACTCCCTGGTTAGGCGCCTAACAAGGTTTATCTAACTCAAAACAATAGCATAACAATTACAGCAAAACTTTATCAACGTTGGACTACCAACCAATGTCACTAAATACCTCCATCTAGCTAAACCATTAGCACTAAACATCGCAGCTTTTGAATTCCTAAACAAAACAAACAGCACTAAATCTAACACAGTAAGAATTATCCTGACAAACACATTTGATTGCTACCTGGATCATCATCTCCTCCACCAATCTTAATACTCTAAATCTACACCATACTGCCAAAAAGCAGAGCCTCTATGCTATAAACATCCCTTGACAGCACTAAAGCACCATGTAGAGAGAAAGAATGATGTTGTCCAAGCCTTCTCCCTTAAGGGGCATGAGGTGTTATTGCTAACAACAACTAACAGTGTAGAGTAGCACTCCTCATAAAATCCTCTCTTCCTTTCTCCATAATTTCCTCAATCCTTCCTCAAATAAGCCAATCAGGGTGCGCCTTCTTTTGCCTATGCTTCCCACTTAACTAACAAACATTCCCAAGACTTAGTCTATGCAGCTTCCTTTGCCATAGCTTATGCATTGCACCCTAAACCCGCTTCTTCATTAATAAGGGTGAATACGCACGAGCTTTGTCTATATTTTTTTATGATAATAACAAATGAAATAAATAAAGATTAATTATTATTATAATAATTAATCAAAGGTATTATCATAACTTATATTCAAATTGTAAAAAATATGTTAATTTAAAAAGATAAATCAATTTTATTCTTTTTTATAATTTTATTATGAGTAATTTTTATAAATAATAAATTAATTGAGTTTAAAAGAGTAAAAAAGCGTATATATAGAATCATTATAAGACATAAAAAGGTGAAATAGTAAAGTATTATGTAAAAAAATAGCTAGAAAGCAAATTCCTTAATAGTAAATAGTAAAGTATTATGTAAAAAAATATTTAGAAAGCAAATTCCTTTTATTAATAGTATAGAGAATAATAATAAAAATTTTAAAGTTATTATATATAATCTATAACATTAATAAAAAAGAATTCTCCCTTTTAACTATGTTTTAAGCACATAATTTTTTTATTATTTTAATAAAAAATCACTTACACTGAAATTGTAAAATTATTTATTTTTATAATTCAATAATATTTTATATTTTTATAAATATTATAATAATAATATTTTTACTTTTTGTTATCATTGAACACATGCCTCTACCCATATGTGTTTCCACTTATATTGATAAAAGACTTGTTAAGGGAAAATGTTATTTTGAAAGACAGTTGTCGGTAACATTACGGGTTTGATTGCTTTGGTGCACTCTGTCTTACTTGTTGGTTCATAACCCTTGATGAATAACCTAACTTTATTTAGGGAAAAGTTTTAGCATAAACTCAGTATTTTAAAATTTAGATTCTTTGTTTGAAAAAATATAAATTTTATAAATTGGTATGCTTTTGAAATAGCAACTCTAATTTTGTTGAATGTGGTTGCAATCCAGTTTAAAATATTTAACTATACTGTTCTGATCACGTTTACATTTAAAGTAATGGTAATAAAGTGTAATTTCACAAAATAGGAAGCTGAAGTTACAACACAGAATTTGGTTTGTAAATTAATTTTTAATAACTTTTTAAAAGAATTCCAAACATAATAGTTGGACTACTATATCAAATGGAATTAGTATTTGAGTGATTCTAAATGGATAATTTGCCTTGAAGAATAAGAATGGTTTAAACCTAGGAGACCTAATTTGATACTGTTTTTTTCTGTTATTGTTATGTCGTTATAGAGATAAATGAACTCTCTTTTGCTTACATGTTTACCCAAGATCGCTAAGAAAGTTTAAAACCAGTCATCTATATAAAATTCAAAACTGACCATGTTTTCTTTTACTTGTTTTGGCTGCAACCTACCCTACAAAATAAAATACTCAGGGACTTGTTGTGGCGTGGGCATTAGGTGAAACGATGCCATTCATATATGATACGGTAATTTCTTAATGACTTAACTGATTTCTTATTGACTTTAATGATTATACACACTCAGATAACATAATTAAAAGGTATAATTACGCTTCTTATATTCAACATTTTTAAAAAGTATTCGATTCTTTTTGTTAAGGGCAAGAAAAGTAAGATTCATGTTGTGTGAAATGGATTGATTGGTTAGTGAAAAATCAATTGAAGATTAGGATTTTTTAATTACAATGACTAGCTAGCAGACTATTCTAGCAGCAGACTATCCAATTGGAAAAAGATTTTTTTAACACCCAAAAATTAAAATACATACACTTTACAAACCATTATAATAATATAATAATATGTTAAATTAAAAAATAAAAATAAATATAATTAAAATATTAATTTATTGATATGTGAAGTGTATGTATTTTATTGTGAATGGTGTTAACATATCGAAACTTTCTTGCTATGTTTTCATTTAGGAAAAATATTTAACTGTGGTTTTTTAAATTATTGAACTGTTAGTTTGAGTTTAAATAATAATTATCATATTACAGTTATTAGTTTGTGATTATATTACTAGATAAATCTGTTTTATATTATAATTATAACCTGTTTTCTTTATCAATAAAAAATTACATCATGTGTGATAATTTAACACCTTTCAAAATTTATGTTATCATTACACAGCATTTATTTTTTATTTAATAATTTAATATATGTTTTAATTAAATAATTTAATTTAATATTTTATTATTATTTATAGTTGTTAAACGGTCGTCTAAATCCTTTTTTTTTCTTACCATTTAGTTAAGAAATTCACTAAAAGTTTTTGGGTCATTCTTTTTCCGAAATATAGTTAAAGATAGAGTCACTTTATTGGAATTTTCTGAGCCACTCTTTTTCTAGAATGTAAAAATGATACTATGGAATGAAAAAAGTAGTCAAAATTGAACCCCGACAACCATCTAACTTATGAGCTTGTAGTTAAGAGTATCTCAAAAGCCACATATTTGTCTGTTTTTCTCTCTATGTTTTTCTTTTGGTCTCTGTTTGGTGTTGAGTGTTTTCTGGATACCTTTTTTTTCCCTCAGTTGGATTAATTCAAGATTTATTGGACTGTGATTGTGATACCATCATTCTGTGACGGGTTATTGGCCTGTCTTTGATTTGTTTTTCTTAAAACTGAAGTAGACTTGTATTTACCAACACACTTTATGCTCCAAAGATTTTGTTTCACGTGTGATTGTAGCAGTTTAAGCATATGATATGTTCGGTTCCGAAATAATGGTGTATTAATCCATGTTCTGGCAGGCCTATGACTTGATTAAATTGGCAGATTATCTAACAGCAAAAAGAGAGGATATAGACCCTTCTAGAATAGGAATCACAGGAATAGGACTCGGAGGTTGGTTGAGAGATATGTTGAAAAGAATATGTTAGGTTCAATTTGATTCATCACTTGTATAATTCTTTCACGCAGGAATGCATGCATGGTTTGCTGCATTTGCTGATACTCGTTATGCTGTGGCTGTTCCTCTGGTTGGCGTTCAGGTGACACTGAATGAATGATTGAATGAAGCTTTTGTTAGTGAAATGTGTTTATGAAACAACGACTCAAAAACTCAAGTGCTTTATGTTGCAGGAATTTCGATGGATCATTGACAACGAGAAATGGATGGATCAGTATGATAGTGTGAAGCATTTTTTTGATGGTATGATAAATTCAAAGGAGTTTTTGAAAATTCTTCCATGTTTTACCTGTTTTCTTATCTTTGATTTAGTTGTCGCATCCTGTATTTCATTTTGGATAATATCATATGAAACACGTAGAAAGGGCATTTAAAGATGTTTTTTGGAAGTGGCACGGAAGGAATGACCAATTTCTTGGGTTCTTGGATGCAGTGGCTCGTCATAATTTGAGTAAAGATGTTATTGACAAAGAAGCAGTGGAGAAGGTCAATTCCGATTCTGTCTCCATATGAATTGCTTTATGCTTTGATTTATTGCTTTAACAAAACGTGATTGAGAATGGTTGGCAACATGATACTATATACTGATCACATAATTTTTCATTTCTGATCAGGCATGGGAGCGAATTGCTCCAGGTTTAACATCCGAATTTGATTCACCCAATTCAATTCCAGCTATAGCACCACGCCCATTGCTTATTATAAATGGTAAGGCATTTATCATTATACATATGTATGTGTGAGTAAATAACACCTTAGACCTATTGTTTAGTCAATTTAATTATTTGGTTCATTTAGATTTTGTGAAAATTTCTAAACTGACAAGTAATTGAAGCATTTGCTTGGGCTTTCGGAACTCTAGGTGCGGAAGATCGTCGTTGTCCCGTTGCAAGCTTGGAAGTTCCAAGGTCAAAGGCTATTGAGGCATACGAAGCGTTTCAGTGTTCAGATCATTTTAAGGTATGATCTGGAGTTTGTTGGTCACTTGGGTGAGGAAATTTTACATTGTCTTCCCTTATCAGTTTATTAAGAATGGGTTTCACAGTTGGTATCACCCTGCGATTTTCATTGTACATAAGTGGGTGCAAACTTCACCTATGAGTTGATTTTATGGGATTGAGTTAGGCTTAAAGTTCACTTTGTAATATGATATCAGAGTCATTTAAAATCTATCCGAGTGTTTCTTAGACCTATCGTGTCACTCGTTATCGGATCGTTATCGAACTACCCATAATATGTTGTCTCACTCACGAACCTCTTCCCATGAACCGATTATGTTTAAGTCCAGTTTTTTTTATCAGCAATAAAAAAATAAATAAATACGAATCACTTTTCAACCCTTATACATACACAATAAATACCAATTTCATACGATTACCAACAACTAACTAAAAACCAACCTTGCCCAAACCAAACCCTGAAAAAACAAACTTCAAGACATCATCCTCATACATGTTATAGGTTCCAAACACCAATTAGAAAAGGAATACAAAGCAGAGCGAATTTTAACTGAAATCCAAGACCACACATTTACTTGCATCATAGCAAACACCTCAGACACATCAACCACACCCCTTTTAAAAATAATAGATATGCTCATCATTTACCAACCCAACCCAAATTGTATTTCACACGTCATTTTACCAAATCTGACGATATGCTCATCCCGAATTAATCAAAGTTTGACTTGCGTCAACTTCTTAATACTAAGAATGTGGGTGTGGGGTATGACAATATTAATTCTATACTGAGGGATTGTTAATAATTGGCTTTTTTTTTTTACGTGCAGTGTATTATAGAACCTGGAGTTGGACACGAAGTAACAAAATTTCAACTGAAAGAATCAGCTGAGTGGTTTGATAGATTTTTAAAGCCTTAGCCGGTGCCCTCATACGTGTTCATAAATGATAGTGTTTCATTCTATTCTCTTTCTGTGGTTGTATCAGTCATGACATGAACAAACCAAAATCCTTTTTTTTTCCTATCCAACATATATTCTAGTTCATCACAATGTTAATCGCTATAAATGTTATGTTGCACCTATGTCCGATCTTTCTTCGTCTCCAATAAATCATTCTTATCAATCCATTTTGTTACAAAAATTTACCTCACCTTGTGATTCAGGATAAATAATTAATATAATTAGGAAAAACAATATTTAAATTAAGGTAATTAGTTGTTTTAGATACTTAATTTTTTATTTAATATAAATAAGGTAATTTGTATATATTATTTTACTTTTACATTCAAGAATTTATTTTAATATTGTATTTTTATTAATAAAATTATATTTTACTTAAAGCTTGTAACTTATTTTCATATCTTAATTTTCATACCAAAATATTAAATCGTTATAAATTGAATTTTTTTTTATGTATAATGAATAAAGGTTTTATATCTAAAGATAAAAACGATCAAATATATTATTTTTTAGAAATAATAATTGTAATAAATTAAAATTATATGTAATATAAAATAATTTTTGTTGTCTATTCCTATACAATTTAAAATTTACAAAATAACTAACTTAAAAATGTGTTAAACCCTTATAATATTCACCTATTTTATTTTTTATAACAGATCTCATTATCTTTAAATCTTTGAATTTTTTTTTCATATCTGGTTTATATTATTAAATTTAATATTAAATATAAAATTTTAATTAAAATAGTTTAATTATTTTTCAGTGCACTATCTTAATTTATAATATTACTTGTTATCTTAACTATATATTATTTATTTTTTATTTATTTTGGAAGTTAAATTAATTATGGTTAAAAATAATAATTAAAAATGTCATATATTAAAAAATAATATTTTTGTAGGAAATAAAAGTAGATAAATTAGTACTTTTCAGAATTAAAAACAAATTTGAAATTCTAAATATTATATTTTGTGATGATATTTTCTTATCTTAAACTCGTAAATGAGTTAAGCTTTTGATTTGAGAAAAATCAAATATATTTCCTAATTTTTATTTGTCGTCTCTTCCATCATATATTCAATAAACGAACTGATTTCATCCCTTCTTTGTATGACTATAAAAGCTTATAATCATGCAATTCACAAGCAAAGCCCCTTCTATTAAAAGAGTATTTCAAAGCCCCTCCACAGACTAATTAAAATGCTTGATACTCAAATTAAATAGTGTACAATAATTTATAAAAAAAATCATATATAACTCTAATAAAAAAACTTATAGATATGAAATAAAAAATTATATATAGTTTAGTTAAAGAAAAAAATGGAATTTTTTTAACTTAAGAATTTTTCAATCATACATTAAATGGGTTAATAAATGGAAACAGATGAACGTTTGATTTATAGGTCAGGAGTTAATCCTATATTTCTATATATCAGTGAATTCTGACTTATTTCTATATGGAGTCAGTTGGGTTTTTCTAAAGTTTAATATACACTTACAATAAAAAGTTTATTAGAGTTCCATAATTCTATTATCTTTACAGAAAAGGTGTAAACTGTCACCCTTAATGAAAAAATCATATTTTTCCAAATTATGTTGACTTATGTTAAAATAAACAAATATATGTTTGAGATTATAATTTTTTTTAATAATAACTAGAATAAAATGTGTTATATTCTTTATTTGATTTTAAAATATAGACTAGCATCAGTATGACTCGTGAGGAGAGGATGCATGTACTAGTTACTTACACAAATGTGTTTTAGGTTTGGTTTAGTTTTAATACCAAAATAATCATAAAAAGCACTTGCCCATTAGTTTGAATAAGTTTAAGAATAATAATAAAGTAGTATTTTAAATTATTTATTGTGGATAATAAATATTCATTTATATAATTAAATTAATAGTTACCTTTGTTTTCTAACTATAAGACATTCTTTTAAATATTTTTTGTTCCTTTTAAATTATATTTTGCATTCGAATATACTTAAAACTTATAAACTAAGTAAATATATTTGAATTTATCAATTATTCTTTATATTTATAATAAATAATTTAAATGGAGATATAATGTTTTCTAACTATTAAAGTTTTTTTGCTATAAAAATCCCGTCGATAACTTATTCTAAAAAATATTCTAGGAAATTCAAATGAGACAGAGATAAAAGAAAAGGATGAATTAAAATAGATAGGTGACTAAGAAAATCAAATACAAGTAAACATAAATATGTTAGTTTGAGAGAATTCAAAGAATTTTCTTATTATTAGAAAAATATTATGTGAAAATCAATTCTAAAAGACAATAAAATATTAGATAATGATAAAAATGAGAAACTCACTTTATAAATTAAGCATTATGATTTATAATATAAGAAGAAAAAATTGAACAGACTAATTATCTTTTTGCACTTTGAAGTAGTTGGATATTTCGTCCTACACTTAATTTGTTAACAAAAATGCATCTCTCTTTCAATAATTAGTGTACAAAATATACCAAATGTTACTAGAAATCATTTGGTTGAGAATCTTAAAATATTCAACAGAATTCTTACTTTTGGGTGCATCTGCTACTACTGAGAAATTTATAGCAGAGAATTTTTTTTTATTAAGTCGATGCATGATTTAAACTTCATTTTTTGAGATCAATATAATAGGGGGTAAATTTAAAATCTACCATAGAAAAAAACAACGTTTCCATTCAACCGACATCATATACTATTCTTTTAAGCAGAAACATGTTCATACAAAAATGATCATGTTCACGATCACTAACACTAACAAAAACCAGTACTTCACAGCAGTAAATTAAAAAATCACCATGCAGACTAGCAAGCAACAACATTACAGGCATCAAGTATCAACTGTGTATTAAGCAATCAACCGATAAAGGATCCAGATTCACATTTCAGTAGCAACCTGGCACTGAAATTAACCATTAGTCAACCAATGTCAATAATGACCTAGAACACAATGAACACTTGAATAGACGTCAGAAAAGCAACATAAAACAAAACCTCTACAAACTTACAACCCAGACTATGTTTTCTACAACTGAATATATGTTGTGTTGACTCGAATACAAACAACTACAAAATCTTTTAGCCAATGGAATCCCCCGGGCATTTTTGCCTGTTATACACCGATCTGATTACTTTCTAAGAAACTTTTTGCGCGTGGTTATGGAGTCGATATCCTCTCTTATCTTATATATTCAATCTAAGACTCCAAAATTCGTCACTGCCCATCGCATACTCTGTCTGAAGGGTGCAACATAAAGTTTCAGGGTAAACCAAATTTTGATAAGGCTGATTGAAATAATGTTGAGAATGCCTGGGATGAACTTTGGTCATCAGCTTTTACTTTAATCTGTGACTTGGCTGAGGATGTGTTGATTATACACTCTACAAGATATATTGATGCTGCTTCTGCTTTCTGAGCAAAGAAAAAGAACTTAAAGTTGGGAGACTGACCGCCGGATGCAATGCAGTGTATTGAATGACTTTGCATGTGCCGCAGGAGTGCATTGGGAGTTGTCAAGGATGCGATTCCCTGAGGACTTAGAGAATATTCCTGTACCAGTATATACACAACATAAGAATGTTTGACATTTTTTGTTTGTTTGGGGAGGCAAAAAATAGAGAAAAGATAGAGCACACACTAGAACATTTCCATAATTTGATTTTGAAGTTTTGATGAATTATCAATGAAAAAATGTAAGAGTTTCACAACCATCCAATTATTAGGTGCTATATATCCTGTAATAAGCTTAACAATTTATAAGATGTCATATTCATTAAATGATGCGGCAACAATTCATTGGCTGACATTGCAAAACTTTCTTATTGTAATAGTTCGTTCAAACCTCTGATATAGATACTGATATAATTTAAAAACAAACCTCTGATATAGATATTGGCAGTTGACGCCATTTCTGCTGAAATGTGCCAGGATCCAGTACAGCCTTGGGGTTTAGGTTCAACGGAGGAGGTGGAGGAGGTGAAGGTGTGGCTGCAGTTCCAACTGCAAAATCTAAACCAAGTAGATCATCAATAGCTAAGCTAGAAGCTGATGCTTGACCTGATATGCCAGTACTTGGAAATGCCAAATCTGCAAGTGGTTGTGAAGTTGTAGAAGGCGCAGATGAACCATTGTAGGAAGGAGCATTGTAGGCTGAACCATTGCTACCAGGTTCTCTTCCTTCATCCTTTTCTGAAGTACTTAGAAGCAGATCCTTATCATTTGCTTCCACTCTTTGAGCTGGAACAACAGACTCTCCAGATTCTGCAGTAATAGATAGATTTCCAAGTTCATCTGCAAACTCAAATGTCCCTCGATGTTCCTTATCAGTGAACATATAAGAAGGCTGCATGAATTTGCAATTGTTAGTTTGACAAATTTAAAAATACAAAAGGATCACACTAATATAAACATGATTCGACTATCAAGTAATGTTAATATTAGATAGGTGTTTAATTAACCTATCTCAGAAGAAGCTAAACATGTTGACACTTTCAAGAAATGTTAATATTTAGATAGGTGTTTAATTAACCTATGTTTAATTAATCTATCATAGAAGAAGCTGCAACCTTCAACGTGTTCAGGAACAAAGTTTGGCCATACAATATTTATATTTTTAAAATGTAAAAATGAATTCTAATTGAAATAACTATTGCAGCATATTATTTAGAATATCTCAGGTGAAACATTAAAAAGTCAGACACATTTTACAGGGAATAATTCAAGCAACAAAAAACACACTTTAAATGGTAACGTGAATTATTTATTATTTTTTCTCCATTTTATCTTTAAATTTGCTTAAAATAGCAACATAATTTATCAAACTTAGAAATGGCGCCAAGTACCTAAAATTGGTCCAAACTCAACAAACTGTTTCAATAAAGCCTCTGGGAGGAGAATAGTTTGGCTACCTTTTGATATACAACAGACAGACTGTTAAATTCATCAAATATGCGATCTTTGATTTCACTGCTCTGGGTATCAGCAAAGACGGAAACAGCTTGCTTTGGAGGGTTAACCACACTCTCTGCCACAGATACATTGTATTGCAGAAGCCTGTAATAAAATAAGGCCCTGTCATGAACATCCTGCAATCAACAAAAGGCTCATTTAATATACCACTGCAATCCAATCAATTCATTGTTTTGACAATTAAAAATAGAAACCAATAACAAAATTTCAAACCTGGTGAAGATCAGCAAGTCCAGCAGCCAATGCAGCACCTAATGCCTTTTTAGTTTCAGGTGGGCGCTTAAAGAAACACTTCATAACTGCAGTAAGAAGATGCAAGCGAACCTGCATCATGAGATGAGAAAGCAGTTGTTTAAAATATAATTAAGTAAACATAAATACAAGCTAATACTCTATTCATGGCAATACTGCTAAATGACTTCTTACCTTTCTCTGGTAAACAATGGTTGTGATTACATGCAATTGCCAGGGGAGGGATATCATGTTTTTATCATTATTATATGACAATCAAATTAAAAACTCCCTCAATCCAAACCCAACAATAGTTAGTGTTTTGTACTATATTGTTTCTGCTCAGGCATGGAGGAATTATTGAAGTAGGGGAGATTCTCAAGTTTCAGAAGAACAATACCCAATGCTTGTGGTGAGCCATTTGCATAAAATTAGCAGGCACAAGAATTGTAGCTTAGGCACAAAGTGAGACAGGTTGAACTAAAAGGTTCTTGCCAAACCCACTCAACCAATATTGTTTAATCAAACCTAAAAGCTAAATTTAGGCTAAATTGCAATTTTGGTTCCCTTCAATTCTTGATCCACAATTTTGGTCTAATTTGCATACATAATTTTCTTTTATATTTTGGTCCAGATTGCTAAAATGTCAAAGCTTGATATGCGAATGAACAAGGTTGAATCCTATCCATAACTAAGATTAAACTGCCCCATGTGTTGGGCCGGGCAAAACATGGCATTCACTAGGAAATCTAAATCTCAGATGCAGAAATTGCAAGATTGTAAAGCATAAAAAGTACTACCTCAGCGGAATGCTCCTCATCCCAATTTTCAACTAAACTCTCCAAGACATATGGAGCATCGTGCATGTCCTGAGAATATTCTCCCAACATCCATATAAGAGCTGCCTTAGCCTTGGGTTCTTGCACATTTTTGCTACTTATGTTTCCAACAACAGCAATACAATCCTGACTCCATTGTGGATATTTTCTTAACAGATCTTTCACAAGCACCTGTATAAATGAACTTTCAAAATTTGCATTAGTCTACCCTACAATAACTTAGGCAAATCAAAATGCCATACTTTACACACATGTTTGCTTAATAATATGAAACGATGTGATACTACTAGGCACAAGTTACAGGGTATCTAGCAGGCACTTGTAATGTTTACCAAAGCTTCAGAAGTAACATAGTCCTTTTCCATCTCAAGAAACTGGAGAAGTCGATCAACAATAGCATTGACATCATACTGCTGCAATGCTATCTTCCCAACAGCTCGAATTGATTCCCTTGCAATGGGAATGTCAACATTTGCAGCATATTCACATAGTTCTGTCACTGAAACGAGATCCAAGAAATTCATGAATAAGTCATTAGAACGAGGGCCTCAGACCAAGGAATAGACATCACATTCAATCATCTTACATCAATTACTCCCTCTTCCTAACCCTTGCTCTCGATAGCAGTTTGGTGTTACTTACCTATCTCATAGGTGTTGCTTTCATTTGCAACTGCAGTCAGCATTTCAAGCTTCAACTTTTTAACATATGATGGCTCATTGTACTGGCAATAGAAGTGTTTATAGTCCGAGGAAAATATATAAGGTGCACGCAAGACCAAAAGATGCAGGTGACTTAAAACTGCATAAGATTGTTCTGGACTTCCTGAGCTCACTTGAGTCAATAGAGGGGCTTTGATACGCTCATATACCTAAAAAACAATAATTGGCAACAAAAATCACAGATAAGCAATCAAAGCTGACAAAGCCAAAATAACTTTAAAATAAAAACAAAGTATAAGTAATAACAATGACAGCTTAAATAAGTATGTAATCAAGCCAAGCTGAGTGGCCATGACATACACAAACACAGATAAAACCTAAGATTGAGGCTGAGCTTCAATTTAGGATTTACAAGAACTATATCAGTCACCTAAAATTGAGGACACGGAATAATGACATGAAATCAAAACCTGAAACTGACACAATGCTTCAAAAATACGGGCACAATATAATGGATAGACATAAAAGGAGATTGCTATGACTGAAGGTGATGTAACATGTTGATATAAAGGGAAAAAGTGGGATCATATAGGCTATAACAAATTTGCATAAGTGACAACAAGTGTGGGAAGCATTGGGATAATTTTGGGTGCTGTACCACAGGGAATACAAGAATACCTTCTCTAATATTTTTCTTTTTCATAGATTTCCTTTTTTTCTCTACTGTAATCAGAGCAGTTCTCTGAATTTTCTCTATAATTCCTAGTCATAGTGAATTTCAGATCCAATCAGAATAATACAAAATATAAAAATAGCAAGGACTAAAAATCAAAACACATTCAACTACGTGTACCTTGGAGGCACATGTACATATCTTTAGTATATAGCTATGTTAGAAAGTTTGTTAACAAAACAATGCAAATCATTTACAGAAACAAGATAGCAAAACACAACAAAACAAAGCCCATGAAAATATTAGAAATTGAGCTGTTCATGAGAAGCCTAGCATCAAAGTTAGATGAATTAATATCCTGCTCAAGATTATTCATAAATTAAAGAAGTCACGATGTACACAACCAAGTTCGGTCAAACCCAAAAGTCAAAATAACTTAGTCGTAACACTTAACCCATTGCATCCCCAAGTTTACAGTAATAACACACAATTATATTTGTTGGTACATGAATTACAAAAGCCTAATCTTGCAGTTAAAAAAACTAAATATCAAATATATATGTATTATGTGAGTCATTCAGTCAGATAGTAGTTAAAAGTCATTACTAAATATAAAGCAGGTAAAAGAATAACACGTACAAAGAAATGTCACAATGAAAAACAAGGAGATCAAATGTGATGTTTTCACACACAGACAGACAAAAATCAATGCATACCTGCTGATGAACATCAGCCATAGACAAAGTCAACTGTAGAAATAATTTAACAGTTGCCAAGACAACAGCACCATTTGCATGCTGGAGTCTATCTTCAAGGAGATTCATCATATCAAATATTTCACTGCTATCTGCCGGAATGTACTTGCTCACAAATTCTAGTACAAGACATTGTGCCCATTCACTGAACTCCTTAATGCTGCAGGTGAAACAATAAGGAACTGATAAGTTTTATCACAATTGGTATTTTTGCAAGATATTATAGATGCTTTCTCTTTATCTCTAATATGGCTGCTATAAGTATCAACACATTTTATAGTCTAATGGGGCCACAGTAGCACATATTATAAGGTAATAAACATTCTTGTTCACATTTGTGAAAATACCATTCGGTCAACCATTTACTCCCACAATCAAACCACATATTATTAATTTATATAATGCACACAAGGACAGAGAAACTAAGATACTGGCAGATTATACAATAACTCTATGAGCCTTTTTCCCAACAAGAAATGGGAAGACACAAAACACCATTGAAAGGAAATCCCACAGGAGGGTTGTAGAGAAGATTCAGTTTATCGGGTGTGTTATCGTAAAAGCTGGTTTCACCTTAAAAAAAGGGTTAATGAAAGTCTTGAAGAAAAGTGATTTAGGCTTTGTTAGATATTATTAGATATAATTATATATTATTTGATATTATGAGATATTATAGATATTGTTAGATATCTCATATTTATGTAATGAGCTTAGTCCATATGTTTCTTTTCCTATATAAACATAACCCTATGTGTTCAATATACACAAGGGATTTATCCTATTCTTTCTTTTCCTTCAATATGGTATCAGAGCCATTTCGATCCTATCCTAACGAGTATTTGTTGGGTTTATCAGGCCACCACCCATAATATGATATCAGAGTCATTTCGATCCTATCCTAGCGAGTATTTGTTGGGTTTATCAAGCCACCACCCATAATATGTTATCCCACGCACGAGCTTCTATCTATCACTCTCGGCGTGAGGGGGTGTTGGAGATCCCACATCGACTAGAGATTAGAGCCTTTCATGGGGTTGAGTTAGGCTTAAAGTCCACTTCGTAACATGGTATCAGAGCCATTTCGATCCTATCCTAGCGAGTATTTGTTGGGTTTATCAGGCCACCACCCATAATAAATTCAATTCCACGAAACCAACTTGTATGGTATTATCCTTATATATTATATTTTGACACTATCTCTAGTCAATGTGGAACTTCAGTTTTTCCTAATACACCCTCTCGCATCCAGCACTATTTGGCATGGTATGTGTATAACATAGTGAGTGGCCTTTCTAATGGATTTAGAAAGTAATTTAGGCTTAACTCAATCTTGTAAAAATGGCTTGTAAGGTGAAGATTACCTACCCTAATATATTGTATTTTAGCACTGTTTCTAGTCAATGTGAGACTAAGATTTTTCTCAATGGAAAGAATGCAACAGTTCTGTCCATTCAGATAAGATAACTTGAGCACCACAACTTTCCCAAACAGAGTTCATCAAACTATCAACAAACAAGGAATTACTAGAGAAAAGGTTACCGATTCAGAAGGTGATATACGACTGGCTTGCTAAGTAGAGTTTCTCTCTCCCTGGCTGCTTCCTCTGATGTGGATGACTCTAAGGTCCAAATTTCTTGTAAAGCAGACAAACAATTTGCGACTACCTGATCAAGAAAAAATGACGATATATAAATATATATACATAATGTACAATTTATTTGATGACTGCTGATGTCTTAATTTTTGAAACAGGAAGACTTGTCATTCTGATATATAGGTGAACAACAATTGAAAAAAAACAAGAACAAAAAATTAATACATACACTCACACACATACACAGATATAGTTGCAGGGTTTGATGATAATAATAATAATGCTCAAAACAGCAGGCATTTACTTCATAACAAAGCCTTTTAACTAGAAAATTTAAACAAAATTAATTGATTTTTTAATAGGGTACAACCACAAGTATTATACCAAAAATCACACAATTAACTTCTTGAGCAAACAAAAAATCATTAAAATGAGACCTCTAAATTTACTGTTTTCAAACAGAAAACAATCAAAACACTGGTTTGAAAAAAATTGACACAATAAAAAAGTCATAATTCAACAGAACTTATTATTGGGGTATTTATTATTGCACAGGTTTCCTAATCAAATTATGATGAGTGCCATACAAGCTCTTATTATTTAGTTACAAGTTTCATGTATGTTTCTCTTACCAGCATGACATACTCACTTGTAAACGCAAAAATAGATCATCCGGGTACACTTAAATAAGTCAAGCTAATAATTATTTGGAAAACAGAAAAGGAATGAAAGAAACTAAATCAAGATCAAGCACAATAATTTTTTTGTTTTTAAACAGCCTATTCGCTTGCAATTCATTTATAATTGGGCAATTTAGATTAGCTTGATTCTCTAAGTGAAACTCTTGATTCTTTACAAAATTTAAACAGCACTGATATGATTTATCATAGGTTGAGAATGAAATTTCCATAAAAAATGGAATCCTCACCTGAGTATCAGGGTCATTAAGCATCAAATGCTTCAGTGTTGCTAGAAAATCTGCATCAATACAGGTGGAAGCCGATATATGGTACAGTTTCAAAACCCCAATAACTGCCACCATCCTGACATAACTATTATTGTCCTTCAACCCAGACCCTAATGGCCCAACCAAATATTCCACCAGATTTGCCACCCGGAGAGAACACAAACTCCTCAATGCTAGTCCCCGTATCATTGGATCCTCATCTTTGCAATCTCTTTGCAGAAAATTAATCGTCAAAAGTGCAAGATCAGGATTGACCTTTGCATAGTTCCCAACATATAAATAGCACATTTTTTTAAGAACAATGTCTGATGTTGCAGAGCACATTACCATCTCGCCAAAGAGAGACGACACATCAATACCAATAGTCATATTGGAAATCACCTTCTTAAAGAGATCCCTCTTAGAATCATCAGCACCCGGAGCTCGGCTCCCAGCAAGCTGCCGGAGCTGTGATTTTAGATCGGAGACTTCACTCTTCCTGATTAAATTAAACATTAGGTCAGTACTTGAAGTGAAATATATCACACCACAGCCAAAAAATAATCAAACTGACAGAAAATAATTGGGATATTAACAAGGACAATACTTAAATACAATTTCTTACGTTTTTTGCAGTTAATATTAGAATTTCAACTCAATAATATACACAATAAAGGTTTGCATTAAATATCAACATAGATTACTGATTCGAAACTTCAATTTTGAATGGAAAACAACACAAAAAACTCGCTTGAGGTTAAAAATAAAAAATAAAAAAGGGCATGAAAAGACAATGCACCAACTCAATGTAGTTAACGTAGCCCCTTTAGCCATTCCAGAAACAACTTTCTGAAATGAAAAGATAACGAAAGTGGATGAATCCACCTGAAACTATGCCATGCGTGCTATCGAGCTCGGTATACTTAACTTAACTCAACTACTTAAGTAATATCGTATGGACACATTATATTTCACAAATATACGCCAAATAGGACAAAACTACACGGCATTGGATCTCTAATGTTAATGACAACCAAGCAAAGTGCGCATTCAAACATTTGAAGGCGTGTTGCGAGATAAAAACCAAAACATACGAAATTTCGTATTAATCTGAAACCAAACCGCGGCAATTGCGATGCAGTTGCTTCCGTAGATGAGTCCAAATCGAGTTTTGTGCAACATTCGAATAAAGAAAGAGAAAGTTAGAAAGAAAGAAAATAAGACGCAGGGAAGGTGGATCAGGGAACTGACCCTGACGGTTGTGACGGAGACGGCGATCGATGAGACTGCGGCGGCGGAGGAGCCATGGCCACTGAAAGTTGAGTAGAACGACGACGGAGACGGTTAGATCGCCCCTTTGTTTCTTCTGAGAAAGTGAGATCTAAACGAAGAAGATACAAGAGTGATTGGTAATTGTAGCTGCTGATTGAGCTTGTGAAAAAAAAAATTAATCAAAAATTGGAATTGGGATTTGGTGACATGAAAATTAGAAAGTATTACTAGTACAACAGACGATACCCAGAAAAAAAATAAAAAATAATAATATTAATAATAGATGAATAGATAAATTGCACCTGAGGGATAAACTTTCGACGTATGAGAAGCTGAAGTGGCGAGACCTGATTGCCTTGGTCTTCTCTCTTTCATTTCTATGGCATGCTTTCTGAGTAAGAAAAATAAAATAAAATTGCAATTATGCTAAAAAATATTAGTAATTATAATGAATAAATAAAATTGATTTTTCAATATGTTGTATATGTTGATGTGACGCTTCAGGCAGGCACTCTTGTTTTAATATTTTTTTATTAAATATCAGGTTAATAAAAAGACCAAACGTGTTAAATATGAAAATTAAATTCGCAAGAGAAACAATAATTATACTTTTATCCATTCTTATTTTAAACTTAGATAAAAGATGGCGTTAGTTTTTTTTTTTTTTAAATTCAATCTAATTTTTCCTATATCAAATTTTTACTAAATATCCCTAGTTAAAAAAAAAAAGTGTTATATCGATAATTTTCATATGATTGATGATGTCATGTCTCTGTTATTGTTAGTGGGCCGACCGAGATCGTGGCCCACATCAATGGTCTATAAAAACACAAATCCAGTTACGCTTAAACAGATTCAGTAAAGTTAATCCGTGATTAGAAATTAGGTAATGCACCCCTAAACGCGGTCCAACTCCCTAATTTGATTCAATAAGAAAAGTCTATACAAGATAATATAAATATAAATAGCACACATTTTAAGGTTCAAGTATACCATCATCTACGGTATTCTCACAATCGAGTGTGAAACAATTTTATTGACAATCGAGTGTCAAACACTTTCTGCAGGTACCCTCCGAGAAGACTAAGAAGTGAGACGAGTAAGAAAGAGTGAAGAGCTTATGAGAAAGGAAATGGAAATACAATCCGATCAACCAAACGTAAAAGAAGAATCCTCTCAATAATTTTCTGAACCCTACTGTATTTGAGAACAAGTGTATTATGATAAATAATTAGAAAAAAATAGAGTAGCACTAACTACAAGATTAGTTTTAAAGGAAACATAAGTTTAAGATAAAATTTTATTTTAAATTAGAAAAAACACTTTTCTTGATCTTAACAATTGCATAATTGAGTCTTGTAAAAAAGTGAATTGTCCTTCATTAAGCTAAAAACATATTACTTTTAGTTATAAAAAAAACTAGTCTTAATTAATTAAGACATAAGAAATTTAATATATCCCTCTTTTTTTTTTTGTTATCTATGTGTGATGCTGATTAATAATATTTGTGTTTTTTTTTTCCAAATAAACGTGTTTGTTTGAAAACAAAACGACGTTTTTTGAGTAACCATAGTGTCGTTTATTCGTGTGGCAAGATATTTTGATTATTTTTCCTTTTTCCGTTGAGTCCATAACTCGCACACTCTCTGCGCCAACGCGATAACGAAAAAACAGTGAAATGGTCCTTCTTCTGCACCTCCCAAGGTTCCCTCTCTACTTCATAACCTCATCTCACTCCCTTCCTCTCCGAGCCCTCTCCACTTCCCCTAAAACCACCCTCTTACGCCCACCCAAATCCACTATCACCACCTCAGTACCCGTGACCGTAACAAACCCTTCCGCAACAGAACTATCCCTCGAGAAGCTCTTCGTTCCGCCGGAGACCACCGTGTCTCTCGACACTGCCAGAGTGTTGAACGGTTCCAACATTCTGCTCAGCAAATACGCCAACGACGCTCTGATAACGCAGGCCGAATTCGTGAAAAGCAGTGTGAAAACCGAGGACTGCCCCTCCGATGGCCTCCCTGAGTTTGCTCTCGTTGGCCGCTCCAATGTCGGAAAATCCTCGCTCCTCAACTCTCTCGTGCGCCGCAAGAAGCTCGCCTTAACTTCCAAGAAGCCTGGTCCGCTGTTCTTCTATTAAATCACTGTTTTCTATATTTAATAAATAGAAAAACTGTGTTCTCTATGTTAGACATGTGTTTATAACGTGTTAGATTTGATATTTACATGTGTTTATAATGTGTTAGATTTGAGATTTACATGTGTTTAGGCATTTGAACCTTTGGTGAGAGAGGGCATTTGTTGTGATGCAGTTCAGCAGAGTGTTTGAGATATCCTAGATTAGGGTTAGGGTATTTTGAGGGATGAAGTTATACGGTATGTTTGGATTTCAGTTTAAAAAATGTTGTATTTTTTATGTATTATTCTATAAGTCAAAAGTCTCAAACTGTTTATATATCAACATGATACTTATAAACTTAACAAGAGTTGTATTGTAGGGTTTGCGGGCCTCGTTTGGGTTTTTTTAAGGTTCAAAATACTGTAGATTTTCACCTGCTTGTCCAATGCCTTTTTTTCATAAGCTTCATTTTTTTTCCTTCTTATCTTTTATTCCCATATATTTCATTTCATTATCCGATTTTTGCTATATGACCGATGGACTATCTTGTTTTCTTGTTTTTTTGGGATACTTGACCTTGCACGTGTACGTCTGGGGTATGCAAACGTTGCTTTTAGCTTATATTCGAATAGGTCCAATACAAAGGATCAAGTAATGGATGTTAAGGTGCTGTATATAGTATATAACAGTTGTGCATTCCCAGTGAGAGTTGAGACGTGATAGCAGGATTTTTCACTTATTGCTAATTGACCTTTTCTTTCTCAGTGCATTTATTTACAATACAGTATTGAATTGTATGCTTTCTATTTTGCAGGCAAAACGCAATGCATTAACCATTTTCGGATTAATGATAGCTGGTACCTGGTTGATTTGCCTGGATATGGGTATGACTTTAGATGATGTGTACTCACTTCTGCTCTACACTCAAAGTTTTGTTTTATTTTGAAGATGCTGGACTTTATTGAATGTCATCGATTGGAAATGGATTTTGATAATATGCTTGATATCAACAGGACTAGCATGCTATGCGAATTTTATTGAAATGCTCAAGTTGTATTATAACATTTCTTTTGTGTTTAGGCCAGATTTGTTTAAATTGTAGTTTATAATGTTGATTAATAATTTGATCCTGTTCACAATTCTCAAGTCAATGACAATTATTTGCCATCATGTTCTTTTAATTAGGTATGCATCTGCTCCGCATGAACTTAGAATGGACTGGGAAAAATTCACCAAGGACTATTTCCTTAACCGCTCAACATTAGTTTCAGTATTCCTTCTAATAGATGCTAGCATTCCTGCTAAAAAAATTGATCTTGACTATGCCAGTTGGTTGGGTCAGAATCAGGTAACGTGTCAAATTTTCTTCATTACCAAGTAATTTAATGAAGCTATATGCTTTAGGTTTACATACCTTCAATCCTGCATATACTACCTGATTTGATGGTTATGGTACCTTGTGTGAAAGTTTGGCTCATTTTTGTCTTCCTGGATTTTTTCTGTATAGTTGCCGCTACAAACTACATATTTACTGGTAGAATTTCTTGTAAATGATAATTGGCTAGCGTATCGGAGTTACCGTCATTTAGGTAATGTGCTTGTGAGTATATAACTGAAACGTATTAGTTAGATAATTAATAATATCTGCAAGGGGTCTGTCTTTAGTCAGCTAACACTTGGTCATCTATATGGAGGACACAAAAAAATCAGTAACAACTTATATTAAGAACTCATCTATATAAAATGAGGACAAATAAGAATACGGTTACAAATTAAATTAGTTATTACAATTTAGCTATTGTCAAGATAGAAAATATTCTACTGAAGATAGAAAATGCCAAGCTGTCAAGAGCCGGGTTTTTATTGAAGAGGAAGGTTAATAATACACCCTCTAAGATGAACATCCAAGCTCTAGTATCACTTGATGTGCTAGAGAGAGATAGAGTCATATCTTAAAGGTCGGGTAATTAAACAGGGAGAGCCTCTAGCCCTCTCTACCTCTATCGGGAGCATCATAACGTAGTTCTAGTTCATGTCTGACATCTGGCCATATGGGACTTGTGCTGCTAGATTAAGATAACTGAGTTAATAATTTTTTTTCAGTAGCAAGAGTGGGTTTTTATATATAGTTCTTCTTTCAGATACCAATGACAATAATCTTTACTAAATGTGACAAGCGGAAGAAGAAAAAAAATGGCGGCCAAAGACCAGAGGAAAATGTTGATGATTTTCAGGACCTGATTCGAGGTTTCTTCCAATCAGTGCCTCCATGGATCATGACCAGTAGTGTCACCAATCAGGGTCGTGATGAAATACTCCTCCATATGGCCCAGCTACGGAACTATTGGCTTAAGCACTAATTCTGAGAAATATGGCTTCGTGAGAGCTAGTACGTCAATTTTGAATATACATAATTCCTTTATGTTATAGCTGGTATTTAAATTCTAAATTCATCCCATATCCCAAGTTTATAGTAATGGCGAAACAGCTTTAAATTTATTAACATTTTATATTGTGCCAAAAATAAAACGAAAATATTTATCATTGCAGATACTTGTTTCCAGATAGACTTGCTTGATCGTTTACCCCATAATTTCATTTATCTATATTTTCCATGGTGTGCCTTCTCTGTATTGCCCAAGTACCTACAGCTCTACAAGGCCTAAAGCTAGTGACATGAAAGCTGGACAAAGAATCTAGAACAAAGCTCGTTATTGTACAACACCATGCCCGCGTGAGGTTCTAACGAAGTTTGGTTTGTATTTTTACAAATGGTTATTGTTTATCACCCTAAAAATACAAATGATATTTTCATTCAAATACCTGGATGCTTCCAAAATTCTCGTCATTGTCTGTCTCCCGATATAACATTTCATGGAAAACGATAACTTTCCATGAATGCCCAGCATGCCCACTGCATATTCTTTTTCTTGTGGCCGGAGACGAGCTGAAGAATAACAATGTATGCAAGGATGCACCGGTAAACAGAATCCATGTAGAAACATGTAAATTGTTTCTCTTTATGACAGTGAGACGAATGAGATCTCATTTTCAATTTCTGGTGTTTCTCAAATGTATTCTTGTTGTCTATATTTCCGTGACACAAAACTGCATATAGCCATTAATCATGCTGAACAGCAGTGACACTAAAGTGTGTGCTGGGGTCGTAAAAGAGTGTCTTTGGTTAAGTAACGTTCGATGTGATGACTTTATCAACTCTTGTTTTATACCTTCTCTAATGTGATAACTTTCATATATTCTTGTTTCATAATCTGTTTTGAAAGCAAACCTTCTTATATCTAATTCTTAAAGATCAAATTTGTCGTGTTTTGTGACAAGTTTTCTAACACATTTATTCTGTCTTTTCCATTGTGTTGTTATTGTTTTTTATCATGTGTTTATGTTCTTGTTCTACTCTTAGATGCAAATTTACACACTTCTATATTTCACGAATTAAATTTGTGTATAGAGGTTAATATAGTCGTCTTTCTTAATTCCTTAAAAATAGAAACTAGTTAAAGTTCTTACACTAATGAAGTTAACTAAAATTAGACATTCGTCGTGATGGAATTATATATTTGAGTTAACTTTCTTTCGATTAGGAAGGGGAGATTGAGTGAATAGAAAAGGAATAAGCCAAAGAGAAATAAAGTGAAAAGTAATATTATTTGAATTAAAAAAGAAGAAGGAAGAAAGAGAAAAATTTGAGTTATTTGATTGATGTGATAAAATGAAAATTGTAATAATTAAATAATTTATAAAATTATCAAAATATCAATGTTTAATGTAATTAGTAAATATACTTACCAAAGCATTTTGAGAAATACTTCAATTTTCTTCTCTTATGTTTTGTTTTTGTTTGGATTATGGAGTGAATTGAGATTATTTGAAGGAAAAGTGTGAAGAAAGTTAGGTGTTTGGATTAAAGTAAATAGAGTGAAAAATGTATGAAGAGTTCCTGTATTTAAAAAATTAGTTTGATTGATTATTTGTGAATTATAATTGTTTTAATTTAAAATATTATTTTCAATCATTTAAACATTATTTTTGGTAATATGCTTAACTTTGAAAAAATATAAATTATGTAAAATTTTTGGACCATATTTATGATTGTCAAAAAAAATTATTTAAAAAAAGGTTGTAATTATGGATTATTTAATTATGAATTATAGTTGTATGCAATTAAAAGATTATTATTAGTATTGGGTTAGAACAAATTATTTTCAATATTGTGTTAGAACTATAATTTGATAAAGGAACAAAAGAAATAAATATTTATGAAATAAATATTAATGCAGTGAATTGTAATTTATTAAGAAAATATTATGAATAAAGTTTGTGCATAACAAATATTAAACGTACAAGAAACATGAAATATATAATAATAATAATAATAATAATAATAATAATAATAATGTTCTGAAAAATGATATGAATTATACATTAAAATATGTATCACTCAAAAGTGTTATAGAAGTTTTTAATTTGTTTTTTTATCTCATTAATGAAGTCATGAATCCTGCCGAAACATCTGTTCATGTTGAGGTTCATAGTCCGATTGAATTTTTGCAATGCTTCGAATCCACTCAAATTCTGTGGTGACATTGTAGAGTGATCCTGCATTGGAACTTGAGGCACACTACCATCAACATGTTCCTTTGTAATGGTTGGGTCAGCTTCATCTTCATCATCTTCGTCATCCTCTTGTTCATTCTTTCCATGTTGTTACATATCATGTGCCTTATGGATATTTAACTTATTCATTGATTTTTTTTTCCAAAGTGACACCATTCGAGATTCATACATGATTTCAACAATTAATCAATATCACATGTTGTCATAAACCATGAGATCAACATGACAAATGGAAAAAACATGTTGTTGTCCTTGCATTTGACTATGTGTTGAGTTATGTAATGTGGCCAATTAATCGGGATATTATTCTTTATTGTCCATAGCATGAAAATATTTTCATGTTGCAACTGAAAACAATTACTACATCAAGGACACAAAATGTGAACAAACGTGTAGTGAAGTAGCCTGTTATTCACACTGAGAGAACACCAACATGCCTAAGATTATGAGCCTCCATCCTAGCCTCAACATGCATGTTAATGTCGTGTCACGATCGTAGTTTAGGTGTTCAGGAGGGATTGCACAATTCATTTGAAGTCTTTGATAATTCAATTTAACCAAAGACAACCAATCTGGAGGTTGTATAATAATCATTTTACGATTGACCTCTGAACCTCCAAGGACCTCTTCACCAAGCTCAAACTCTTCACAACATATTGAACTCCTCCCTCAACTCAATGCATTCAAAACACACACCTCCCTTCACTCCCCTCCCACTGTTTATTACTCCATTCACTCATCAATCACCACAGTCAAACATGTTTATGATACTTAAAGCACGAAAAGGGAATCTCTACTACATGAAAATCTTTATGTGCATGGAATATTATATTTGCATGACACGATTTATTTAAAAAAGCAAAGAATAAGATGGTAATATAACCTTTTTGTTATGCTCTTTCTCTGCAAATCACCTCACCTCGCTGGAAAATCCAAAATTGTATTTATGCGTCGTTCTTCGTCATCCATTCTTCATGAATTATGGGATACAAACAAACAAAAAACATTTATTTTTCTTTTCGAGTGAACAATAATCATTAGAATACAAACAATGCATTAATCAACATAAATAAACTACTTTTAACATGATATCTTCCTGCTTAAAACAATACTTAAAACAAACGAAGACTTAATTTTCAGAATATCTCAACTACAAGTTATTTATTAAAAAAATATTACTTTAATTTAAATATTAAAAACATAAATAATTATATTGATATTACAAACATAAAATAGTAAAAAACTATCTTAAATCATGTTTAATATAGTTATATTGATTTTTTTTTTAAATTATGTTTATTGTATCTTATTTGTTAACCAATTAGTTAATTTACCAATATTAGGAAATTCTCCAAATAAAATATTAAAATATGTAAAACTTTATAATTATAATGTAAAGTTAATCATAAAAGTGGTGTAAAATTTATTTTTAACTTCTATAGTCTTATAATTAAAGTAAGAATAGATTGAATAACCAATTTAAAATTTAATTACTTGAAAGCAAGATACTGCAAAAATACATACTAATTCCCTCGAAAAGCAAACATTAAATAATTTGCATACAGATATCCAATAAGAAACATATTTTTACTCATCAGCATAATAAGACTTTAAGATACATTTTTATTGAATATACACTATCAATGTAAAAATATTTTATACCAACAATACACACATAAATTAAACAGGGTAAATAAATTTCCTTACACCAATTATTTATTTATTTATTTATTTTCTTCAGGAGTTATTGTTAGCGTTAGTGTCACCGAAATATACACGAAATTACTTAAATATCCAAATACAAAAAAAAGAGAGTAAAAACCCTGAAGGCACTTCCTTAACCCTCTTCCTCTGTTGGCAGCGTGCTACAGAGCGGAGAATCCACAGAAGAGTAGTTCAGTAGCGCCATTGAAGCCACCACAAATTGCATTCCTTCTTACTTCTGAGGTATGTCAAACAAATGATATCGTAATTTCTCATTCTGCACTTTCGTTTTTTATTTTTCCGACGATTTAATGTATATTGCATTTCTCTCCTCAACCAAGCAACTGCAATTCATTTGTCTCAGAGAAAGAGGGATACGTCACTCTGAATGGGTTACATCCACTATGGAAGAAACGGTCTCCGGAACATATTCAGATTCAAATCCGCCACCAGCGCCGTCACAAACTTCGTCAGATCGCAACCGAGGTCACACGCTCCTGTGCTCGGAAACGTTCCGTTCTCCACCACTTCCGACTCCAGAATCGTGCAGGACCTTCTAGCGGAGGTGGAGCGCGACAGACTCAGGGAGCGAAATGAGCGATTGAGACTCGGTTTGGACACAGCCGACATTGACGCGGAGTCCGAGCAGGACTACATGGGCGTGGGGCCGCTAATAGCGAAGCTCGAGAAGGAGAAGCAGAAGGAATCGGCGGAATTGCACCGCTACGAGGAGCCCACGGACTCCGATGACGATTCCGACGAGGAAACCAAGGACGAGGTGGACAAACGCTGCAGCGACTTCGAGCGCAAGTACAAACGCCACCAGGACCTCCTCCATAGCTTCACCGAAGCTGAAACCCTCGACGACGCCTTCAAGTGGATGACTAAAATTGACAAGTTCGAGCACAAGCATTTCCGCCTACGTCCAGAATATAGGGTTATCGGCGAGCTCGTGAACCGGCTCAAGGTGGCGACGGAGCAGAAGGATAGGTTTGTTCTGCAGAATAAGCTTAATAGGGCGTTGAGGTTGGTGCAGTGGAAGGAGGCTTATGATCCTGATAACCCTGCCAATTATGGCGTGATTCAGCGTGAGCAGCCGGATGCTGCGGCCGCCGCGGATGCGCGGGAAGAAGCTGAGTTGGAGATGGAGAAGCTGATTGGGGAAGGGGATAATGCTGGTGATGATGATGAGGAGGAGTTTGATGACATGAAGGAGAAGGATAATATATTGCTGGCTAAACTTGAGGCTATTGATAGGAAGCTTGAGGAGAAGTTGGCGGAGCTTGAATATACGTTTGGGAGGAAGGGTAAGGCACTGGAGGAAGAGATCAAGGATCTTGCTGAAGAGAGAAATGAATTGACTGAGCAGAAGAGAAAGCCGCTTTACCGGAAGGTAGCTTTTTTGTACTTGCATACTTCTCTGATTTTTTAGTGTGTGTGGTAACAAGTTGAGATGTAAGAAATCATGTTTGGAGGTTGTTTTGTGCATAATTCTCTGGTTTTTAGTGTGTTTGGTGACCTGTTGAGAAGTAAGAAACCATGTTTAGGATGTGGAAGCTATAATTATTATTATAAAAGTAATTATGAAAAACCATATCTTGGATGTGGAGCAAAACACAATATTTGGCTTGGCATTTTGACCCACACCATGTTTACCTTATTATGTATCGTGTTCAATTACTGGACTTTTTCACTCTCTTAGTGCCATCAATCTGTGCATCGATTGTTGAATTCTAGTGGGTTAAAATAGCAATGCACCAAGGTTGAATACACCCTTACCGGCTCATTTTAGAGACGAATTCACTGAATACGAGCTTACTCTTTTAGATACATTTAACCACTGCAAAACTTTTATCACTGCCTTTTGTTTTACGTATTAGCTCAATAACTTTTTTATTGCACTCCGCATAGAAAGAAAAAAATCTTTTATCTGTTTGCTTTGTAAGTGAGAGTATGAAACAAAGTTTTTGAGGCGCTTCCCACCTTCACTTGATCAAGTAAGAACAATTTCTTGGTATAGTGAATAATTTAGTTGTCTTCATGTTATATTCGGTTTTGGAATCATTTTGTGGAAGGAATTGGATGGGATGAATTGATAGTAAAATAAATTGATATTCTTGACAATCCAACTTTGTAAGGATCTTCTGAGTTTGAATGAGTGACGAAAAAGCCCAGCAAGGATCTTCAAGTCATTAAAATCTCCTAAAAAGTAAAAACAAAAAACGTATATAATTTTGACTGGCTTAGTTCTATTTATTTTATTCACTTTTCTGCCTCCTTAATAATTGATCAGAGTGTCCAGTTTACGAAGTAAGAGGTCTGTCTGTATGTGAGGCACGTTATGCATTCATGTTGAGACAACTGCCTGTTCAAATTTACTGTCTTGTTTTTCCTCCAAATCTTATTAGTTTTGATTTCAATTTGTATTGTATGTATTTGGATGCCTTCTTTGATTGTTCATGGAATTTGCTTCACTTTTATTAAGCGCAAATTAATATTTTGATCTTTTTACCGAAGATATTGCATCCTTGTAGTTTGATATTTTTTGAAGTTCGGATTCATTCTTATGTTGTGCATTTCAATTGCCCTGCTTGTTTACATAAACTTTGTTATTTCTCCCATGTTCTTATTATGCTTATAATAAAACTGAATTATGTTTTTTTTTTCTATATACCAGGGTTTTGATACAAGATTGATAGACATGAACCGAACTTGTAAAGTCACCAAGGTAATTTATAAATTTGTGCTTCCTGCTGTGCTTTTCCCCCTTTGTTTTCTGTCTGTTCTTAGTTGGTTTGAATTTTTTGATCTAGGGAGGACAAGTTGTGAAGTATACTGCTATGGTAGCTTGTGGAAACTATAATGGTGTTATTGGTTTTGCAAAAGCCAAAGGCCCTGCAGTCCCCGTTGCCCTTCAGAAGGTATTCACAGTGTCTTATTAGGTCTTTCAGGCTCTCCTTAAAATGGTTTAGCACTGGATTTTTGTTTCCAATTAGCCTGTGTTCAGTGTAGAAAAGATTTGCAATTTGATACCCGACATAGATGATATAGATTTGCTTTTGTTTTAATTAATAGTGGTAGTTTCAAGAATATTGAAGATTTGATTTATGCACTGTTAAGATTCCAAGTGTGAGTTTGCCCCACATTTTGTAGGAATGTGCCTGAAGAGCAGTATATATGAAAGAAGATCCACATACCCTTAAGGTTTTGGGTTGGAAGTGGTGTCTTGACTTTCTTATATGAAATGCTCATAGTTCATTGGTGCTGAATCACCCCGGTGTTTTATCACAGAAAGAAAACCCAACATGTCCCAAATCTTTCGTGATTCTTTTTGTTGACATTTATCCTGAGATATTTGGGTCAAAATTAGTGGGAGGAGCTGGGATTGGTGGTTGTGACTTCTGTTTTGTCATAAGAGATCTTCAAATAGAAAACATTTGTAATGATTCCACAAACCTTGCATCTCTTATTCATCATCCATCATATAGAATTTTTTAAAGTTTTCTGTGTTTTAACCGGCTTGATACTAATTTCATAACATATCTGTTTTGATTATTCTCAAGAGTATAAAAATAATTCCAATTTTTTCATTTGACATTGTTCCTAGGAGTTGGAGTTGCCAGAAGGTGCATTAACTGGTTTTGTATTCAGATTATTGATTTAGTAATCCTTTAGATCAAAATGGGATTATAATTGAGGAACTGGATTAGATTTGATACTAATTTGAGTTATATTTGATTTGATTGTTCTAAAGATTGTCCAAATGTCTTTTTTTAATTCCAATTAAAAAGAGAACTGGTTTTCACATCCTTCCATTCTAACTGAAAACCAGATATTGGCCCGTTGTTATTGTACATTTTCTATTTACTATGTAATAATTGTTTTTTATTGGTTTCTTAAGTGTATTTACTTTACCAAGCTATAATCTGAAATCTAATTTTGAATACTTTAAATTTTGCATTGACACTGTTCTTGAGTATAGCTTTAAAACATTGCTAAAACAAATCAGCATAAAATTACATTTATTTATCTAGAAATAAAAAACTTGTGTGCATTATCTTTAACGCAGTTTAGTATTTTAGACTACTGATAGCATTCCGAATTGATGTTTAATTTGACTACAACCAGGCCTACGAGAAATGCTTTCAGAATTTGCATTATGTAGAGCGACATGAGGAGCATACAATTGCCCATGCAATTCAAACGTCGTTTAAAAAGACCAAGGTAGTGAATTTCTTATCCTTCTTCTAGTAGTACTTCCCCCATTTATGAGCATGAAAGTTCGTCTTCTATTAGAAAAGTTGAAATGTTTTGTTTTAATTGTCTTAGATGAGTACTGGCTGAGTTTATCTTGCCTGTATAATTATATAGATATAGATGCAGATTTCATGTCTTCTGCATTATTTCACAGGTGTATCTCTGGCCTGCTCCAACTACAACTGGTATGAAAGCTGGCAGAACAGTCGAATCAATACTTCACTTGGCTGGTTTAAAGAATGTCAAGTCCAAGGTAATGTCTAGAAAAATGGAGCTTGGTTATTTATTTTAGTGTTTGCTTGCTCTAATTTCGATTGTCTTAATAGGTCATTGGTTCCAGAAATCCTCATAATACAGTTAAAGCTGTCTTCAAAGCACTTAATGCGGTTAGTGATTCATCTTACTAATGTAGCAATTCATATATTCCAAACAACTTTTCCCTGTGATATCTCATGTGGCATTTCTTGTCTGTTCCAGATTGAAACACCAAGGGATGTTCAAGAGAAGTTTGGCAGGACTGTGGTTGAGAAGTATCTGTTGTGATGGATATGGCGATGTGGTGAGTTCAGTCTTGGTTTGTCTTCCATTGAATCTCTTAGTTCTACTTTTTAATCACGTGCATTTACCAAGAATGGAAGGGAGTTTCCGAACGAATTACTTGTGAACATTAGCTATGGAATTTTGGCTGTGTAACTTTTCTTTCGCTAACGCAAAGGAACAATGGTTTAGGAAATGTTCCTTTTGATTTATGTGTGTTTGTCCTCGCATTTTGAGGCATTCTACCCACACTTCTTTTAGCCACATTCAATTTACAATCTCATACACAACTCAATGAATGATGTTTGATAAAATACAAATGCTCTTTCATCTACCAAGATATATGGAAACTTGGTTTAACTTTTTATTAGAAGATCTGCTTATTCACGTTGTTGCTTTGGCTTTCTAGCTTTAAAATACACATTTCCTACTATATCTTTATACCTTGAACTTTATCAATTTTCTTCTAGTTTAACCTTTTGTTTAGAAATATTTTTTCACTTCAAAAACCTAATTAAATTCTTAGATTTAACACAGACGCATAATTGAATCTTATCTCGGTCTCAATATTTAGTGTAAACATACACAGAATTTGGCTTCAGAAATTATTTTTGCTTTCTCGTTATTTCTTATTTTTGAATATTTTATGGTGAAAATAAGAATGAAAGAGTTTACTTTCTTTGTATAGACTTAGTAGTGAACCGGGAAACCAGAAAAAGAAAAAACGATTTCTAAAATCAATAGGTTTCTAATATATAGTAGTTATAATAGAATAAATACCAGGACAAGGACTTTCGAAAAGATGTTTCAGAAAAGCAGCATAAAATCAAGGCAATTTATTCCTGCTTTCTTATATTTTCCTGGCTCAAAAAATGCAATATTGAATACATTGAAAAGTTTAAGTTACACGTTTTAGAAACATCTTGAAACATATAACAACTGTTATGGAATGTATAATCAATTCCAGATTGATAATTTGGAATACTTCATAACAATTTGTTTTTATTACAGAATCATGTGTTTTGAAGTAATGTATTTATATTTCAGACTTTTGTTCTGAAAACTTAAAATCTAAAACCTTCAGAAAGATTTTAAAACATTCCAAAAAAAACTTGTTCCTGAAAGTGCATTTGTGGGATCACTGCAATACATCATAGAGTCAATTTCGCAGCCTCCAAATCAAAGTATTATTGAGGTTTGCATGTCATTCCAATAACGACTGACTGCAGACATCTTGTAAGTTTTCAGTGTACAACAAAAAGGCAAGGATTTATTTCATATAGCTGAAACCAAGAGAGAATAGAAAAAGAATAACACAGTGAACTGCACCTCTGCAAAGTTAAGTTGTGTTGGTCTAATTACAGACTTTCGTGTACAACTCCTTTAAGGTCCTAAATAGAACTAAAAAGTTTTGGTGGGAAGCTAAAACATCTGATAATTGAAGTTATGTCTAGCCAGAGGAGTCATTAAATTGGCATGTCAAAAAATAGGATTTGCCTTAATAAGAATGTTAAAATCTTGAAATTGCATAGATGCCAAACATTAAGATAGCTTATAGCATGTGCAGCAAAAAGCAATGCATGTTGATAATGCCTCTCAAAGAAAACTACAATTCCATAACATTTTTTTTATAAATGTTAAACTGCGTTAAAAGATAACTTAGACAAAACATTTTGAAGATATGACTTGCTTAGGAAATTAAAAGTCATTAGACAAAACATATTGCTATACATGGGAGTTTATTAAGATAATCAAAATGAGCAATGAAAAAGATAAATAACAGGACATGAAATTTCAAGTGAACTATTGTAGGGTGGTTCACAACAAATTTTTTTAATTACTTTAATCTAAAATAAATAAAAAATATATCAAATTGTTCTGGATAAGCTATTCAAAAATTTATGATTGGAATGTACTTTTTTAAAATAGTTCAGAATTGTCAACTTTATAATTATGGTTTATACTTCTTGGAATCTAGTTTTTACATTATGAATCGTATCCTCTATAAGCTTTGCTAAACACTTCTGAAGAGCTTAGTCCAGAAAATAACACTAAAAAATAGAAATAACAAAAAAATGTAAAATGTAAGAAAAAAAATCAACATAAAAGGAATTAAAAAAAAAAAAGAGAAGTGAAAATAATTAAATAAAGGGTACTGATATATTAACAACCTTAACAGTATAAACATATACATAATAAATGATAGGCCAGAGGGATGGGCTCATTCGACTAATTAGTGATCCCTGGCCCTACCTAACAAAGAGATGTCCCTCAACTATCAATAAAAAAAAGAAGAGGGGATCGGAAAGCTCGGGCA
>Ga0123342_1001115_pt1 | contig 44773 bp, 33 predicted proteins | sample Turbeawhitnodule_FD_89960 | JGI IMG/M metagenome (GOLD analysis project Ga0123342, IMG submission 89960) | Root nodule microbial communities of legume samples collected from Mexico - Turtle bean Mexico white nodule | ecosystem: Host-associated > Plants > Roots > Nodule | place: Mexico: Nepantla...
CGATCCGCTCGACTGGCTCTCCCAGACATTGACCCGCATCGCTCAAGGCTGGCCGGTATCCGAGCTCGAGGCGCTTATGCCGTGGAACTTCAGGCCTGACGCCATCAGCTAACCGCTTACGGTAATCGTCGACCGCCTCGGCTAAAGCTGATCTTCCCAGCTTTGCTCCAAAGGGAGCTTGATCGTCGCTACGTTGATCCCTGCCGAGTCCGGTCGGGTCGAGGCCTCGAAAGCATACACGTAACCGTCGCATCGGCGGTGCCGGATATTGGCCATCCCTCATTTCGGTCCCCCTACAGTTTCAACGAACGCACATTGCGGGCGCTAGTGCGGCGCAATCAGGAATTCAATGCACCATGGATCCGTTCGAGGATCGCAATTATCGTTGTTACTCATGGAAAGCGCATCATGTCCCGCTCCCAGCTTCTCCGACACGAAGGCCTGAATGCTGGTTGCGGTCTGAGCGTCGAGATGCACGAGGAGGTCGGCAGATTGAAGAGTCTCTTCGAACTGCTTTTGCAGGTCAGCTCTTCGCACTGCTTCGAGGATCTTACCGAGCCCGTACAATCCAATAAGCGCCTGGGAGCCTGGCGGCATATCGGAAGAGGACCCCACCTGTCCTTTTTGGGATCCTCTCTTCGGCGCAGTGACCGGTTTTGACATCTTTCCCTCCTCAGCGCTGAATGATGATGTTGGTTTGATTGAGCTTCTGTTCCAGGAACTGGTCGACTGCACGCGCGGCGCCTCGTTCAGCAGCCGATCCCTTTGCCGCAATTAACCCCTGGAAAATTCCGGGTTTAGCTTCTCCTAGGAGCTTTTCGCCTTCAGGCACCAAATAAAGGCCTGTCGTCAATTTGTGGGTGTCGGTACGCGATGTGGAAAGTCCAAGCGAAGCGTCAGCGACATGGATACCCGAACCGACGGACACGAATGTTACCTTGGGCGTTGTCGACCCGCCGACGGTGGTCGTGAACTCCAGCTGCTCTACCATCGTAGGCGGACCCTTCGACGATGTAATATCCTTACTTGAGTCGCCGGAGAGATTGCCAAACAGGGTCAACACGAGAAAATCTTGAACAACGCGTTCCATGCCGACCTTGCCAGCAATCGGGTACGTCATGTTGGCTTCGACGATCTGGTTCTTGCAATAATCGGGACGAAGCTTGCCAACGAGGTCACCAAAATTGTCAGTGATCGTGAATTGACGCTCGTTCTGACGTTGACGATCGAAATTTCCGTTGAGACCGGCTGACAGTCCCGAACGGCTCCACAGCCCGATAAAGTTGACCGAAGGATCGAAATCGTTCTTTTCCAACATTGTTAGATCGAAATTGTAGGCGACGCCGGTGCTCCAAAGAAGCGAGACGATTACGTTGGCTTCGCCGGAAAGAAGCCCAGGATCAAATTGCTGCATCGAATTCGGGCCCGCGAAATCATAAGGCGCGGCCTCAAAAGCGCGCAGGAATCGTTGGCCGGTGGCTCTTGAGCGATCATCGACCTTCGGCGGATTAGCCTCATGATTGGCATCGCTAGTCAAGAACCCCAAGATAGAGTCGATGACCGCCTTGCGAGTTTCACACCGCACCTGACGGACAATGTTATATGTCGACAGATGAACTACGTCGTCAGGAAGGGGATGAACGTTGACGCAGCTCTGAAGGAGGAAGGCTAAAGCAAGGGTTGTCGCAACGACCCTTAACGCAGAATTCGAAAAATGCCGTGCTCCCGCAGCCATGCTCATCGCGAATCTTCTATGGTGTGAGCCCGAAAAGACGATCAGCGGAAAAGACACGTAGGTTCGTGCGGTGATCACGTACAGGTCGCCGCCATTACTGATCTCGCTTAGTATTTCCCGAAAATGTTCCTCAGTCCCTAATTTACTATAAAAATACGCGCGGGGGTTTTAGTCAAGAGTTTTAGACAGCAAATTAGTTATTCCCCCTGCTCGCCAGATTCTCGGCTTTTTTCTTCGCTTCGTATTTCATCTACGATTCTTTTTGGTCGGCGGCCCGAAGGTAGAACCTAATTAATACGCGGCTGCGCCGGACAGTCAGACGAGCTCACGTCGACTTTGAAGGATTGGCGCGAACCGCCAATCCATCGTGTGAAGCGACGCCTGAGACTTCGATATCGGACAATCATTGATCTATTTATAGTTGTCGTAATCCTTTTTCAGCGCTCGCGACCGGAGCCACTAGTCTACTGTAGTTCCAAGCAATACAAGTTGCCCGAAGCCCTGACGGAGTCGGGGCGAAATGAGTGATATGTCAAGATCATCGAAGCCCTGCGCAAAGTTTGCGAAGCCAACGATAGGATAACGGTAAGCACGAGATTCGGATTAGGCCTCGACCACGTCGTTCCAAAGCTCGGAATATCGAATCAGCGGCTACGCAGGAACGAAGACCAAGCTTCAACCTAACCGGAACGAAGCCCAATCACTCATGGTCTTTTTACATCAATTGGCGCATCGAGACACGACGCCTTCGAGCGACTGGGAAAGCACCGAATCACAATCGCACACAAACTGCTGGCAGGTCGGTGCCCGGAATTCACCCATCTTGGCCGACGCGGTCACATCTCTTTCAGTTCAAAGGGAAACGTTAATGAGATTGGGTCTTATAAACGCGGTCTTCTCGCACTGACTCGACTCCTTTTACAGACCTCAGGGAGTCGAGTGCATCGGAGTCTACATTCCCGTTGACGATCATGAAACGCGCGTGACTTTCAACTTCTGAAAGGCCCTGTGATCTTAGGTCGTCGACCACCTCGCCCAAGCGAGGAGCTTCGTTTCTAGCAATACGGATTGTAACTCCGACTTTCCCGCCCATCAGACCTCGCCGCCTCCTTTTGCTTGGAGCAGACCTCTGCCAACGTCCCGTGATGGTAAAGATAGGGGTTTCGTAATTTGAATCAAGCGCGCCCACAAAGCCCAGCCCCGAAACTTTGGGTCAGATTGCGCTATAAGTGCAGCAACTCCGGCGACATGTGGCGTTGCCATGCTAGTTCCGTTCCATCGATCATAGCTATCGTTCGGGAGGGAAGACAGAATGTCCACGCCTGGCGCGGCGATATCCACCTCCTGACCTGGATTTATGCCCCCGCATGAGAACGACGCGGGGCTCAGGGTCCGATCAATCGCCCCAACAGCTAAAATAGTCGACGCGTTCGCAGGTGAACCTACCGGCGCAATAGACTGCGGCCGCGCGCTTTCGTTGCCTGCTGCTGCTACAACCAGCGTACCAGCGTCAAGACACACCTGGCCGATCTGCTCATAGTCATCGCTCGGCGAATCGCCAATCTGCGTCGCGGCGCCTAGCGACATAGAGATCACTTGGCAGCCCTCATCAAGGGCCCACTCCATACCCGCGATAATCGATCGATCCGTCCCACGACCGTCGTCGCCAAGTACCTTCCCGGCGTATATTTCGGCTTCATATGCTATGCCGTAACGTGGACCAGTGGTTGGCCGCAACGGACCACATGCTGTTCCGATGCAATGAGTTCCATGGCCGTGTATATCTTCCTCCGAATTGCGCGTGGCAAACAGCTTTTTGGTAACCGACCGCCCGACGAAGTCTTGGTGTGTTTCGTCGAAGCCTGTATCGAGGACAGCGACTTTGATCCCTGCCCCACTCAGCCCACTTTCGAGAACACGTGTGGCCTGAAGCCCCCACGTACTGCTGGTCTCGTCAAAGGCTGCCGCGAGCGCCGCAACCTCGGCGCCTCCTCTATTCAGCAAGCGATCAATCAACTCGTTTACGCCATCGCGGTAACCGAGGAGGTAATCACGATCCGGCATCGTTGAAAACGCACCAGCAGCTCCGCCTTGGAGTACTTGCCGTTTCAACATTGGAGTACCAAGCGCCCGATAAGACCGTTCGGGACGAGCAGAACTCACGACCCTGGCCTGCATCGCACTTTCGAGCATCGATTTCAGTCGATCGCCGTCCCGACGAACGATGGCGATACCAAACCGCTCAAAATACTGGACATCCGCCCCTTCGAAGTCGTTTGGTACGGCCGGCGCGCTTCTGAAGTCCTTTGACGACGCCACCCGAAATCCGCCGCTTTCAAGCCGGCGCACCCCGTCTCCACCCGCCTTGGGCGTGAACCGCATCACCATGCCTAGGCCGGACATGCCATCGTCTTGAGCGCTGATCGCGCGTCGCGTTGACTTCGCCATTTCGATACTCCTCCAGTTCCAATGCCACCTTGATAATTTCGTGCAGACATCCGTTGAAAATCGCTGGTCTTAGATGAGTGTGATCACCGTTTGCAGGTTGTGCTTCCAGGGTTTTGTAAGCATGCCCTGAACAACGACCAGACGAAATCGAGTTGCGTGAATTTGCGATTTCCCTGAGCATCGAAAAAGCCCGTCGGAATTCCTACGAACCCTCCGTTGGGACCGAAGATGGGAAGCCTCTTTCCTTTGCTATCAACGCTCGCCAATGCATGGCACGTGATACATGATGACGTCGCCTGGAAGCCTGCTTCGGGCTGCGAATTTGCCAGCTGCAAAGGTCGGCCGCGAGAATCAACGAAATCAATCTGCGTGCCTCTCAGCCTGTAGTTTTCCCAATGGGTCCCTTCCAGCCCGATGCCCGAAGGGATCGCCTCGCAATCGTGGGGCGCTGTAGGACAGGAGAACCGGTCGACTGATGGCAAGAGCCAACCTTCAGCAGGTGGGTTCGCATGATCGTCAGCCTTCTTGTTGTCGATGTGCTCGAACGTCGCCCAAAACCAGTTGGGAAGATCCTTGGTCGTGATGTGAAGCGCCGTAAGGCCAAATATTTTGACGCCCTGCGGCGTAGTCGACTCGGTCCAGTGATACCGAGGCTTATCGGCCTCTGTTATCTCGCGCCACTGCGCCTTGACCTCCTTAGCGGTCAGCGGAAAGGTTATCGTCTCTGTGCCATTTTTGAAGAGTTCCTGCTGGCCGTTGAGATTGTACAGCTTCTGAGAGCGGATGAACTCATACGTGCTGCGATTGAGCCGGGTCTCATTGTTCGAGTTTTCTGCGCTCTCCGGGTCAAACAGCACAGAGGGGCCACCGTTCGCTTTCACGGCTGCAGCGAATAACGTTTGCTGCAGAGGGGGTTCGGGATGCTCGAATCGATTGCTCATCGTTGCTACAACTGGGGCATCGAGCCAGGGCCCTGGGTCCGATCCGTCGACAGGAAATGCAGTATCTGGTGCATCATTTCGGGCGTTCCGCCAGGTCTCCCAAACGACAGGTCCATGGCTACCGAAGGTGTTGCTCTGATTGGCTTCTTTCTTCGTGACATCGGCTGGCCAGTTCATGGCAATGAACAAGCGCCACGCATAGCAGTCAGGCTCGACAATCGCCATATCGGAGGCCTGCGGATCCTCCCATCGTGGCGAATGGGCTTTGAACCAGTCGCGGCATCCAAGAGCAAAAGATTGCATTGGGCATATCATGGAGAGCCAGAGAGCGGAGAGCACGACAAGTAAGCGCATGTTGGAGTCCTCTATTCTTGGGTTCGCGACTTAAGCAAGCATCCCTGCATCTATCCAGGCTCGGAAGCGCTCCACATCAGTCTGCGGCCAGGCGCCGTCGCATGGCATCGATCCATCTAAAAGTCGTGCATAGATCGCCTCGGCATGCGCCTGAACATCCGCGTAGTCACGCAGGTCAAATCCGGCGACCATCCGCATCGCCGATACATCGCGCTGACGGAACAGCGGCTGAATATCGGTCGCAAAGCTCAGTGCTGCCGACGAATTATCGAGAGTTCGAAGGCCCGGCATCCCTTTGTCAGCAGCAAGCGTGGCGGCCTTGGCATTTTCAACGGCATGAACGCGAACACCGAGAAGAGGCAGCCCAGGACCCCAATAATTTTTGATATCGATCGATGCCAGTAGCAATTCGGCATGGATTGGCGTTACGACAGGTACGTGAACTCCAGTATCGGGAGCCGCAGCAACAAAATCGAAGCCCTGGATCCTGTCTGGTGGGGGAACTACATACACGTGCCTTCCCAATTGGGGGCTCGCCCAACCCGTACTCAGCACTCGCCCCGCCGCGTGGACGATAAGAACCGGTGAGTTCGAGCCGGCAAGGATCAGATTAACAGTGTCAACGATGCTTATGCGAGAGTAGGCCATCGCGCGCTCCTCCGTTCGCGCAGGCGTATCAGCCGCCGGGGCGATACAATTTGTTTGAAAGGCTAATAACGCTTCACTGCGACGAAGGAGGCCACGCACGCACGCGGAGCCAATCTAATCTGCCATTGCGGGTCCATCAGACGCTGGAGACGAGCTTATTATCGCGCAACCGATTAAGAACCGCAGCACACCGTACGGATCGCCATCAAAAAGTGTTATAAAGACCGCGGTTCATCCCCTGTGACTTCAGACCGCATATTAGGCCACGCCTCTGCGTCTACACGCTTGCGCTTTAACGCCTGTTCTAGGATGTTCTATTAAATCCCGAGCCGCAACCCTCAGGTGTCATTGATAATTCGAATTCGCGTCGGCGTCAAGAATATTCCATTATACGAGACAGACATTTTTAACACGTTATTCGTTCTCATAGTCTTCGAATTTTTTATACTCGAACGTTACATTGACAGCTCCTGACCAGTCCATCTATACGGAACGAAACGGCATGCCCATAAAGGGCCGTCGTGCTGGGAAAACGAACAGTTCCACGTCTGCTGCAGTTGCCTCCCTTGCGACAAGCTGAAAGGCAAGGCGACCGCCAGACCTTGTGGTATTGATACTTTCGGTTACTGAAACCCGACGCCCTTGGCCTCGAGTTCTGTGATGATCTCAATCATGTGCTGCTTCTTGATCGGCCGAGTCCATCGAGCTTTTCAGACCGCGAGCGTATCGCCATCACGCGGATAGCATCAGTCAGGCCAAGCCGATCTTTCTTCGCACCCGTCTTCTTATCCTCGAATAGCTTTTCGACATGAAATTTTTTTGCAAGCTACCGGCCCAAAAATGGCGGTCTTGATGGGAATCGAACCCGCGACGTGCACCTCAATTTTCATTGAAAATCAAAGCCGTTGAGCTCTCGGCAACTCTAACCCATAGAAATCTTAGCAAAGAATGCGTCGCTAAACATCAGGTACGCACCGTTGCTTGCAGAGAGCAGCTCAAAACGACCACGAGACTGAACCTCCTTCGCGAATAGGGGTTTCGATCACCGGTGGCGCTCGCCGCGGGCATGCCTTGTAATCAGCCGTGGCATGCATAGCTGCAATCCAGATCTTGACGAGGATGAGGATCAGGCTTGCGATCGCCGTCAGGCGGCTGATGAATTTTTCGTTCTTCATGAGAGCTCCTTCTGTTCCCGCAGCGGCCAGTCCGCTGCGGTTGTTCGGAGCCTGCACGCGATCAGCGTGCTCTTCCACGCATTCCGGTTTCGCAAAGGACTGAAAAATACGCACTTTTTCAGATCTCTTTGTTTCTGTGCATTTTTCACGCGCATTGTGCAGAAACTGCAGAACTATGCGAAACCGAGAACGATTGCGCTCCTTGCTCGACATGGTAGAAAACAGTCGGAGGCCGCGATGATGGAAAACAGGTTTGTGCAGGTTAAGGTCGATGCCGCTCGTGGGGCGCTCAGCGCTTCAGAGCATTTTACCAAGGCCAACGGAAAGAAGACCATCGCTCTCGACACAATTGTCGTGCTCGTCAAGCGCCGGCATGCCAAGACGCCATTCGCAAAGTCACCTCCTCAGGACCGTTCAACGCTTCAACGCTGGTTTCAGGGTGATACGAAAAAAGGAGTTCCTCGGGATATCTGGAATTTCATCGAGACACTGCTCGGCGTCCCGGAGAATTCCTTGTGCTTCCATCAGGCCCGCTCAGATCAGACAGACGAGTCGACACGCAGGACCGCGCCGTCGACCGCGCTCGCGCGGAACCTCGCAAACCTGCAGGTGACGATGTATCCGCGAAAGTCAAACTCCCTTTCGATGAGCCCGGATGTGGAGCAGACCATTTCGATCGGAACGACCGCCTATTTCGGACCCTCGCTGAACGACTGGACCGACTCCGCCGACGGTCGGACTTACTCTGGCAGCGTGCAGGTAAGATCGGCTTCACTTCAGCTGCATCTCGCGAACTCCGCGATCGTCGATGGGACCGACTTCCTCGGCGATCTCGGCATCGCCACCATCAACGGAAAGACGATCAATTGCATGGGCCCCGGGAGCGACGACGTTGCATGTGCATGGAACATAAACGCCGAAGAACCCGGAGCAACTCTTGCCGGAAAATTGCGGCTTGGAGAAATATGCCGTGTCGAAGGCAGAATGCACCCTGAGGACAAGGTCACGATCTGTGTGCAGCCAAACGGGCTGGATGTCATGAATGTGAGGGTGGACCATGGCGAAGTCGATGGTCCGAACGAAATCAGGTCGCAGATCAGGAGGCGACTTCTGGAAAAGGCGCTGCGCAGGAGCCTGGAAGCAGAGGATGGCGCAGACACCGTGCTTTGCCAGGCAAAACTGTGGGAACTGACCTGACATGGATATCCCGACTCGGTTCAAGACCAAACTCCGCAGGCTGGAAGCTTCCAGGTGCGACGACTGGATCTCCAGTCTCCTCGAGATCGGCGAAGATCCCCATACCTTCTTCGAACATAGCGATTGGAGAAACGTAGATTTCTCTATGTCCGACATGCGGGGGATTTCCTTCCGAGGCGCGGTCCTGGACGGCGCCAGGTTCCGCGCCGGTCATCTTTCGCGTGAACAGCGCAAGGCCGCTCGATCGGCAAAGGGCGTTCTGGAAGTTAAGGAGAACAAGCACCCGTTATCCTATCGCGAACACCCGGTGCAACACGGCTTCGTACGCTCGGAAGTGCTGCGTGCCGCTGACTTCCTGAGAGCCCGAAAGAGTATCGTATTGATCGGACCGCCGGGATCGGGAAAGACCTTCGCCCTAGAGTTCCTGACGAGGAATGCCCAGTACGTGCGCGTGATAGGAGAGAACTGGCGCCGTCAGTCATCAGAGGGCGGCCTCGCGGCGACACTGTGTCGGGAGGCGCTGTCCCACGGCTGGGAGGGAGTGGATCAGCGCAGGCTGGAAAAATTCGCCAGCCGCGAGAAGTTGGGCAGGAACTTTGATGAGATTCCCGACAAATCAGAGCGCGCGCTTGTCAACGCGATGATCAAGGCATTCGCCATCAATCACCAGGGTGGCATTCTCGCGATCGATGATCTTTCGCAGTTTCGTTTGTCGGACATGGCACTTCTGCTCCGGGCTGCCCGTAGAAATCGAGTTCAGCTCGCCATGACAGCCGGTACGAACAAGTTCCGCCTCGACGCCTCTCCCGCGCTAGCTTCGGAGGTGCGCAAGGGAAACCTATGCCTAGTCGATCTCTACCCTCTTGATGCTGAAGCGGTGAGCGATGTTCTTGCCGTCTTCGGTTATGACAAGGCGACCTGTTACTCTGTTGGCAAGGCATTGGAAGGTCTCGGCTATGAACTCGCCGTAGAGGTTGCGAGATCTCTTAAGACAAGCGATATCAGCGAACGCCTCGATCGTCTGGTGATGTCAATTATAGCAGACAAGGCGAAGGCTGAAGGCGCGATGGAAGATCGGCAGGACATCCTGAATCGCCTGACGAGCCGGAAAGACTCTTCTCTCTCGCGCGATCAGATCGTTGGCGAAGGCATTCGTGCCAAACCTCTGCTCGCGGCGTTGGAGCACCTGCTCCGGTCCGGAATGGTGAGAGAGAATATTCGTGATAAAAAGATCACTTTCGCTGCGCACTGCCTCGAGGAGCGATGGAGGCTTTTCCATACCAGGCGATTGAACGGGACCGTGAAGTGGTTCGATCAGAAGAAAGGGTTTGGTTTCATCAAGCCTGATGATCAAGACAGAGACATACTGATCCATTTGAGCGCGATCCAGGAGATCGGCCTTGCTCGTTTAAAAGACAATCAGCGTTTGTCATTCGAGGTGTTGAACGACCGAAATGGCAAGAAGCAGGCTGGCCATATCATCCTGATCGGCCCCTGAAAAATGGTCCTCTCGCATTGTCGCAGATCAAAGCAGCTGTCAAACTGCGTCACTCTAAAGGGCCCGGTGCTATTGCGTTCGCCTCGACATTAGCAAAAAATGCCGGGCTTGCACCCGGCACAGTTGGGGCTAGTAAACAGCAAACCGACAGCCGACCGCGCGCGGACGCGATTTCAGTCCTGCGCTGTCGGACGAACAACGATGCTTCCGATTTCAACATCGCCGGGCTGTTCGATCGCAAAGGCAATGGCGCGTGCGATGGCGTCCGGCGAGATTGCCAGCTGCTCCTTCTGCTTGTTGATCGTAGTCCTGACGGTCTCGTCGGTAATCGATGAATCGGTGAAGGTCGTGTCGATGAACCCCGGAGACACTTCGGTCACCCTCAGGTTCGGACCTGCTTCCTGCCGCAGTGCTTCGGTGGCGGTGCGAAGCGCGTTATTGGTGGCAGCATAGACTCCCATCGTCGGAACGATCTTGAGGCCGGCAGTCGATAGTACGTTGATCACATGACCTTGTCCTTGCCGAGCGAAGACCGGAAGCGCGGCTGCAATTCGATAAAGCGTGCCGCGCAGGTTGACGTCGATCATGGCGTCCCAGTCTTCGACACGCAGCGCATCGAAACGAGAAATCGGACCAATGCCTGCATTGTTGACGATCGCGTCCAGGCGCCCGAATGCCTCGCATGCGCGATCAACCAGGATGTCGAGGTCGGACGCTTCGTCACATCGGTGACGCAAAATATGGCCTTGCCGCCCACCCTGACGATTGCGTTCGCCACGTCAGCGAGCTTCCACCTGGCTGCGAGCGCCGAGAACGACACAAGCGCCACGCGACGCCAGGTGCAGCGCAGTAGAGCACCCTATTCCCCGTCCTGCGCCTGTGATGGCAATGATCTTGTCCTTAATGGTCATGGGATGCTCCTTTGAAGTTCCCACAAGATACCGTGGCAAAACTGGACCATCCATGCTTGCATGGCTCTATCTTTGTCGAGATCGGCCAAACCCCATGACTGACACCTTCTCTGACGTGCTGACGGTACTTGGGACGAGCAGCGTCCGTGGAACCAGCCTGGAAGCAGGCGGCGCGTGGGCACTCAGCTTCGGCGGAAGGAGCGGCTGAAATTCGCGGCGGTCCTGAAGGGCCAATGCTGGCTTGTCCTTGCCGATCGTGCTACCGAAGCGCTGAACGCAGGAGACGTGATCCTTCTCAGCGATACCTCCTACACGGTGGCGAGTGATCCTGGGCTTGATCCGTCAGATGGCATGGAGCTTTACGCGTCTCCGGGCCACAACACGGCCCGGATTGGAGAGCATTGCGACACTATCATGATCGGCGGCGGCAGCGGGTTCGCGGCCGGTTGCGGTTCGTTGTTCTCGACGCACTCCCACGGTTTTTGAAGATACCACCTCGATCGCCGAGCGCCCGAAGCATTGCCTCGACGCTCGCCGCACTCAAGGATGAAGCATACGCCGACAGGCTCGGCGGCGGCCTTGTCGCTGCAAGGCTTGCCGACATACTCGTGGTGGAGGCCATCAGGGCTTATGTCGCGACCCATCCCGAAGACAAGGTGAGCTGGATCTCGGCGCTCGCTGATCCGCGTCTCGCCAAGGTCATCAGGCTCATGCACGAGGATGTGGCACGTCGCTGGACGATCGAAGCCCTGGCGCGGGAAGTCGGGATGTCGCGCTCGGCACTCACGTTGCGCTTCTCCCGGCGCGTGGGCCGGCCACCGCTCGACTACCTGACGCGGTGGCGCATGATCCTGGCACAGCGGGAACTGGCTCGGGGACGCGGTGTTCAGGAAGTCGCCGCAGCTGTTGGCTATGCGTCCCAAAGCGCATTTGCCCACGCTTTCAAGCGCACCGTGGGGCATACGTCCCGGGGCCGGTGATCTCGTCTGCCATTCATGCTGGATGTTCGATCTATCACTAGAACGCTTCGATCATGGCCGGCCGGGCTGCCTTCCCAGGAGGTGTGACTGAGGGATCCGGATCGCCGAGGTCTCGTCCCCGAAGGGCACCGCGGTTCCCTCGAATGCGCATATCCCGACCCAGGCGCAGACCACGGCGTCGAGCATGTCCTCGAACGCCTTCATCTGCCATGTCGGTGCATCGATTGGAGGAAGCGACAAGACGTCAGCGGCGCCCGGCAACCTCCCGTCAAGGCTGGCAACAATCGTCCGCCAGGTTTCGAAAAGCCTGGTCCGCCGGCCCGTCGCGGGTTCGGTTGGCCAGTAATCTCGGATCTTCCGGACCTTGTAGGGCAGTCGCCTTGGAGCGCCCGTCAACTCCACCAGGGCCGGATGGGGATAAACCTCCAGAAGACCCGGCACGGCAAGATCTTGTGTCAGCAACTTGTATCCGCACTGCGCAAAGCCGGTCCTCAAATCGTCGCTAATCCTGCCGGGCCTGGTCGAACTGGGTGTATGCGTACTGCAATGGCGCGCGCCATAGGCCTTCGAAACCAGGTTGTCCGAGCCCGCCGTTCTGCAATGGTCTCAAGAGACAAGGGCATATCCACGGCGACTAAGTCGATCGGAGCTCCTGCAATCCGCTCGGCGGCCGCGAGGACAGCCGCGGCCTCTGCGACCGAGCCGGATGGTCGGAGGCTCGGGAACCGCCCTGCCGCGCGGTCCATCAGGTGGCCATAGGATGATCCCGCGAAGGTCACGCGCCACCGGCCCGCCTCGGAAGAAACAAGCGCGATACCGCTCGGCTGTGTTGCAGTCCAGGCTGCGTCGATCCCGAGAATGGCCGTCATGCTTCTCGTCTCACGCGCGCCGGAAGCGATCGAATGCCGTCAGATGCCTGACCAGTGGATCGGCATCCCACCGGTAGATCTCCGTCCGGAGGTAAAAAAGTTCGTCGTCAAGTCTCTCTTCCGGAAGTTCAATCCACCATGATTTCGGGAGCGCGTCGGAGCCGTCGGACCAGCGGTAGCCGCGCGCCTTCAGGTGATCCTTCATCTCAAACGGCGCGTTCTCCGCATGGATGCGGACCCTTGACCTCTGGCTGGCTTCACGAAGCTCTGCAAACGGCGCCACGCTCACGCTGGCTCGCGTCTGCCCGAGCACTTCGAGGAGCGCGAAACAATCATCGACCGCTCGATGCCCGTCGTGAAAATATCCCGACTGCCCGATCAGGTAACCCAGCTTGCTCCCTTCGAAGCCGCGTGCGGCCCAGTCAATCTCGGAGACCGAGCAGGCCCAGGCCTTGTGGGTAAACATCGGCGAAAAGGCCTCGCAGAAGGGCCGATCGAAACCCGCATTGTGGGCAACCACGAGGTCAGCCGGCTCGATGAGGGACCGGAGGCAAGTCACATCGATCATCTGCACCGCGACCATGTCGTCAGTAATTCCGGTCAGGCGGGTGATATCGGCCGGAATGGGAACAGTCGGCTGTTGAAGTCCGCCGTAGACGCCGGTGACATCGCCGATCTCAGCGGCATCGTTGAAGGTGAAAGCGATGGCGCCAATTTCGATGATTTCGTCGCGGCGGTGATCGAGGCCGGTGGTTTCGGTATCGACGATGACGCCCTTCCAAGAGAACCCTGGCCTTGCGTGCCCGACGACCGGCCGACGGGTAAGCCGTCGCAGTATGCGATAGTCGCCGGTCGCTTCCAGATCACGGGCCATCGACTCGTGGTCGGAATCGTCAACCCTCTGTCCTCTCTCCGAAATAGGTCGAAGTTTCGTGGCCTTGGTGTTCACCGGCAAGCCAGGAGCTGCAAAGAAGTCCAACTGCGAAGTCATAGTATCCCGGTCTCGTCGATGTAGGCCATGCACAGGGAGATGTCGGCAAGGCTGAAACGAGGATAGCCTATTCCGGATCGGCGTAAATCAGCAAACCGGACCCCACTGGACAGGTGTCAATCTTCATCAAGGACATTGATCGCGTTTCGGAAGGTTGTCAGCCGTTCCCAGGACTGATCGGCGCTCCAATACCTCGTATGCGTGAAGGAGGCGGATTGCTTGTCGATCTTTGCCAGATCCCTGTCCTCGACGCCTTGTCCGAAGGCCGGGGAAAGAGGGCCGCTTATCAGATCGCCGAAGAAGATGAATTTCGCTTGGTCATGCACATTGGTCCACCGGACCACGGCAAACGCAGCTCCGTAATGCAGCGTCCACCCGCCCTTCACCTGCCGATCCGGGAAAGCCGACAATGACGTCTGTCCTTCCTCGAGCAACCCAACCGCTCGCGCATGCTCAAGCCGCCACTCATCCAGCACTTCGCCAATCGGCGGGCATGTTGCGAGTTCTCGATCTTTCTGACGCGCTTCAAGGTCATCTTTGCTCCGCGCGAGCAAGAATTCCGCGTGAGTCAACGGACTGCCGAAAGTGATGAGATCGCTGATGAGCCATTTCGATTTTGGATCGTCGCTATCGTTCTTGATAGATCGCCGAAGGGCTGCTTGAGCGTTCCGGAACTCCTGCCTTTGCGCCGGGGTATTCTGTTCACGCAGCGCCCGGCTTGCTTTTTCCAGAGCACAAAGTCGGCTAAACGCATCACTGCCCTCGATGATGGTCCTCGCCGCGGCCTGCTCGGCCCAGAAGTAGTTAACGAGATCGTAGGCAAGGATTGAGCCGAGGCTATGACCGACCACCGCCACTCGATCATACTCACCTGCCTGATGAATAGCTCGCAAGAGACCCAGACCCCGCTCACGGACTGCTTTCCTGGCGGCAATGTTATCCGGGTCTGCGCGCGTGTATTTGACGACGCGTCCAAAAGTCTTCGTGCCCAGTTGCTGCGCTGCGGCGCCGATCATCCCTGCGATCGCAATGGCTGTCGCTTGCGGAAGCCAGGCCGGAGCCCGGCTCAACCACATATCCTTGGGCACGAAGCCGATCGCCAACATCGCAACAGCGACAAGGGCAAGGGCCCAGAGCAATATCCAGGCAGATCTTACCGGCGGAGGGACGCGGCTCCACGGCCTGAACAAGAGATATCGTACCCAGCCAACCAGTTGATTGGTTGTAGATCCGGCTGTCAGATCTGCCCAGTAGAGCTCGAAAAAGTCGCTCCGTACGCCGTTCGGATAGGCCCCGCCACTTTCTGATTTTCGTGTCGTCAGACGCCTGAGCTCCAGTGAACCGGTTCTCGGATCGGGCTTACTCCAGATCTCAGCCCTATTTTGACCTGGGGTGTCTGACGGCTTGGTCGACAGGGTATCGACGAAACCTTTTATCGTATCCATCGGAATTTGCTCGCCCATGCCGTGGACGAGTATCACGGCCTGGCGAGCGGCCGCGCGGGTTTTTCGTTTCTTACTCTCTGTGGCTATTTCCTCATTTGAATCTACCGCTTCCAACATCCATCCCCCCGTTCAGTCGCCGTTGTGAAGTAATCGAATGGTCACGAATTGAATTCAACTTGAACGCTATTCGAATATCAATATACAATCGCATTCTGGATTATTGCGAGGGGGGCTTCGTGCAATATTTCAATCGCCAGACCGTGCCGCCACCTGCGGTGTTCACCAGTCCCATGGCCGGCAACAATCGCGAGAGCCTGAGAGCACTTTTCGATTTCGACAGCGAGAAGCTTTCGCAATCCTTTGCTCCGCGTAGCTTTCTTGGCCTGGATGAGCAGAACGTTCGGAATGGATTAGATCGCCTGTTCAGGGGTAAGTGCGCATTTTGCGAGGCGGAGACTTCGACACGACCCTATCGGTTCAGGCCTGCGTCGGAGGCAACGCCAGTCGCACCGACTGACATGAATAGCCACCTCTATTACACCTGGCTCGTTGACGCATGGCAGAACATCTATCCGATCTGCACGAGCTGCGCGCCACCGGAAAGGGAAAGTTCTACTTATTTCCCGGTCATAGGACGACGCTGCCGTCTTCCGACGTCGGACGAGCTCAACCAGTTCGTCGACGACGCTACCGGACTTTGGCCAAACCACCCTCCGGCCGAGAAGCCACTGTTGCTTGATCCGTGCGAAAAAAAGGACTTCATCTCGCATTTTCGCGTGTCGCCCAACGGCATGCTCTTCGGAAAAAACAAGTCAGCAGAAGAGACTATCAGCTACTTCACCCTCAACCGCGATGAACGCATCAATCAACGAGCAGCAAAGTTCCAAGGCCTGCTCTCCACGCTGGACGATTATCTAGCCGGTGGGGATGCTGGTCTGTTGCGGAGCATCGTTGCCTTTCCGGACATGGAGTTCGGCGGCACATGGTTCCTTCTCACTCGGCAAATATGTTTGACAATCGGTTATGGCGGAGGTCCGACACCTGCGCTCTCCATGGCGCGCATCGACCGCGCGCTTAGGCGGTTGCGATCTCAACCCGATGCTCGACAAAGCCTGAGTGCCGCAGTGGAGGCAATATCCCAGGCCAGCGAGCTGGACGTTGATGCAGAGCTCGCCGGTACGACTGCCAGAACCGGAAAGCTTCGTCTGCAAAGGGTTTCGCTCACCAATTTGAAGGCACTCGAAAACCTCACCGTTGAAATTCCAACCCCGACGCAGTTAGGGCCCGAGGCTGTCAGCGTGGCACCGTCACTTCTTATTCTCGGTGAGCACGCGGCCGGAAAGAGCTCGATCCTAGAGGCAATTGCCATTGCACTCGCCACAGACGATGCTCGGGATGAGCTTGCCCTCGCCCCTTCGGATTACATTCTCAAGCCCGACTATATGGGAGCGCCGGACCATGTGGCGCCGGATCACTCGAAGGTTGAGCTCGTGTTTGAAGACGGCAGCAACCATTTGCTGACGGTTGATCGTACGGGCTTTGAAATCAACTCGAAAATTGACCGATCGCTCCTGCCACCTGTATTCGCCTATGGGGCGTATCGCCGATATCTGCGCAAACAGCGGCAATATAGTCCGGCCAAGTACATTACGAATCTGATGCGGTCGGATGGAATTCTTTCCAATCCCGAGAAATGGCTTCTTGGATTGGACGCGGCAACCTTCGCCATGGTCGTGAGGCAGTTGCGGCATGTCCTGAGCATCGAAGGTGATTTCGAAGTGATCCGTAGAGATCAGAATGAGCAGCGCTGCTATATCGTCACGTCAATCCCGGGTAGCACCACGCAGTTCAGTCTCACGCCGCTTGAAGTGGCCTCATCAGGCTTCAGAACGGTGCTCGCCACAGTCTGCGATATTTTCCAAGGGCTGCTGGATCGCCGGGTGAGCGGTGGCATTGAAACTCTTGCCCAAGCCCGCGCCGTGGTTCTCATCGACGAGGTCGAGTCACATCTCCACCCCCGCTGGAAAATGGGTATCATGCGCGGCCTGCGGCAGGCGCTTCCGAACGTGACCTTCATCGCCACCACGCATGATCCTCTCTGCCTGCGCGGAATGGGCGATCGAGACGTTGTCGTTCTCCAGCGCGTCGGCAGGGATCTCAACGCCGATGTCAAAGTGGAAACCAAGCTGCCGATTTTCGTCGAGCGCCTGGTCAACCTGCCGCCCACCTCGCATCTCACTGTCGAACAGCTTCTGACATCCGACTTTTTCCAACTCTATTCAGCGGACGCACCTGAGATCGAAGGAAAGTTCGCAAACATCAGTGATCTCCTTGCGAAACGAAGCCAAGGCGCCGAGCTGTCCGACGATGAGAAGCGCACTCTTGAAGCCTTCGACGATGATATCGACAACGCGTTGCCCGTCGGACTTTCCGAAGCCCACCGGCTCGTTCAGGAGGCGGTCGCACAATTTCTCAAGGAGCGGCGCAGCGCATCCGAAGACCGTCTGCGTGCGCTGCGACAGTCGTCCAAAAACGAGATTCTCCGTATCCTGAAGGGTGCTGCGGGATGAGGTATGTCGAGCGCAAGGATGTGACGCTGCCGGGTTCAGTATCGGCGAAAGCAAAGGCGGAGCTCGATGCTATCAAAGCGCATCGGAACGACCTGGACCCGAAAAAAGGCACATTCGAGTTCAAGGTCTACAAGTCGGAAGAAATCAAACAGGCGTTGGAGAAACTTTTCCACGGGAAATGCGCTTATTGCGAGACTTTCTATTCAGCGAGCGCCCCGGTCGATGTCGAGCACTACCGGCCAAAAGGTGCTGTTGCGGAGCTGAAGGAACATCCCGGCTATTGGTGGGTGGCCATGGATTGGGAGAACCTCCTGCCGAGCTGCATTGATTGCAACCGCAAACGTAAGCAGAAATTTCCCGGTACAGCGACAAGTCTCGAAGAGCTTTGGAAATTCGGCAAGGACGCGCGCAATTTTGAAGCTGACCAGTCTGGGAAGAAGGACAGCTTTCCCGTCGCCTCGACCGGGACGTGGCTCGTCAACGAGGAAACCGATTTCGGGCGCGAGCCCGCGCTGCTGATCAATCCGTGCAAAGATAGACCAGAACAATACCTGGCATATAACGTTGCGATGGTGGGCCGCCCCGCAATCGTCCACTCGCTTGACGGAAATGGCAAGGACTCACGCGGTAACGCATCAATCCACATTTATGGCTTGAACCGACTTGGGCTTGTGCAAGAACGCACACGAGTTCTCCGGCAACTTGAATTTATCGCCGACATCGTGATCGAGGTGACAGAAATCGCGGATAAGGTCGAAGCTTTGCCCCCCGCGCAAAAGGTCGGTATCGAGCAGGTCCCCGGGCGCCTCCGCATGTTGCGGGAAAGGATGCTGGATGAGCTGGTGGCAATGACTGAACCAAGGGCCCCCTATTCGGCAATGGCCAGGGCCTGGCTCGAGGACTTCATGCAAAAATTCGCTTGAGCGTATGCTGATTGCTTCACGGTGTCGTTCAGGTTCGAAGGGCGCTCTGGATCGACGATAGCCAACGGTCTCCCGTTTGGATCGAAAACTTGCCACGACTGGATGAGGCCTACAACGGAAGCGGTGTTGCCACAACACCTACTGAGGTTTTAGGTCAGTCAGTCTGCGCGGTGCGCATGAATTCTCGCACCTCTTGCAGCATCCAGTTCCGAAACGCACGGACCTTTGGGTGGTCCTGATCGCCGACGCGGTAGAGCAGATCGTACCCCCACTTGGCCTCAAGGGCTGCCTCGGGGAGTGGTAATACCAACTTTTCGGCAGCAAGGTCTTCCGCAACAAGGACGCTACGTCCCAGTGCGACGGCCGCCCCTCGAATGGCAGCGTCAATGGACATGCTCCCATGACTATATCCGCTCCTTCACCCCCAGTTATCCAGGCATACGTCGGAAGTTTCAGCGTGTCCCGTAGATTTGGACCTCTTGACGAACTCGTCCTGGCGACACCAAACGACAACCAAGCGATGAATTTGCTTGTCGACAACACGGGAAAATCGACTGCCCTCTACTTCAATTATGGTTTTTTTTCCATAGGATGAAGCAGTCGATTCGCAACGGTGCCCCAGAATGCCCATCCAGCCCGTCACATCTGTTTCACCGCAAGCGCCACACCGCTCACCATTCAACGCGTCGCAAATGTTGAGATCCCAGCTGACCGCGATGATTGCGGAAGCCTTGGCCGAAAAGCAGCTCAGCCAAGTCGATGCGGCACGGATGTGCGACACCGACCAACCCACACTTTCAAAAATCCTCGCTGGCAGAAAACAGAACGCTAGTTCAGAAAAGCTTCTGTGCTGGCTGATGGCCTTAGGCTGGGATGTGGAAATTCGTCTCAAGCGGTCGGCCGGTGTCGGCAGACCTGGGGTGATGTTGGATGAATAGCGTGTCCATCGTCCGACCTGCAGCCCGATTGCTTCGAAACACAGCAGGCATCTATCTTGATCACCATTCGACCACGCCAGTCGACCAGCGTGTCGCCGAAGTCGTGATGCGGGCAATGGTGGAAGATTTCGGTAACGCCAACAGCATCGACCACACATATGGAGAATCTGGGCGCCACTTGATCGAACGGGCGTCTTCTCATGTTGCGCAGCTGGTCAACTGCGATGACGCCGAAGTCCATTTCACGTCAGGGTCAACGGAAGCGATCCGGCTTGCGATTGCCCATGCGGTCGGAGTTGCCGACGGGCGTCCGCTTCGCATTGGCTTGTCCAGGGTTGAGCACCCCGCGGTTCTTGACACCGCAGCTCGCGCAGAACGACTTGGTCTGGCTCGACTAAGATGGATCGACGTTGGGACCGATGCGCAACTCGACATGGCTTCGCTTCAGGAGGCACTCAAGGATGGCATCGACCTCTTGTGCATCATGGCAGCGAACAACGAAGTCGGAACTATATACCCCCTTTCCGAAATCTTCGGGCTTGCCGAAGCGGGTGGTGCCCTCATGCTTGTCGACGCCACACAGGCCGCAGGCCGCGTCCCTATCGATCTCGCTGAAACACCCGTTGAGTATCTTATCCTGAGTTCTCACAAGATTTATGGCCCGAAGGGGGTCGGCGCCCTTATTTCGTCGGCATATAACGCGTCGCAGGTGCATGGGCTTGCCGCAACTCATGATGCGACCCCCAACGTTTCCGGGATCGCCGGTATGGGCGAGGCCTGCCGGCTGATGATTGAAGAAGGCATGAGCGACAATCGGCGCATTGCGGAGATGCGCGATACGCTACAGTCGATGCTCATCGCAAAGCTGCCAGAGCTCGTCGTCAACGGCTCCCAGGCAACTCGCCTTCCCCATAGCCTTCACATATCGGTCCGCGGCGTTCCCAATGATCTGGTAGTGCAGCGATTGCGTGGTCGCGTCGCCGTTTCCACCGGAGCGGCATGTATGTCTGGAGCCCAGAGCGCATCTCACGTGCTGCAGGCGATGGGGCTGTCGCAGGAAATACAGGACGGCGCTTTGAGGATTGGGCTCGGCCGGTTCACGACCCAAGACGATATCACACTTGCCGCAGCAGAAATTGAGGCGGCAATCATCGACGTTAAATCAGCACTGAAAGGTTCATCCGATGATTGATGCACCAACCATCGAAATGGCACCTGCAGCCTTCCGTTTCTCAGGCCATGAATCCTTTGCCTGCCGTTATGCCTGGTTGCCTAAGGCCTACCGGGCTATATCGCGCAACCCTTCGATTTTCTTCGACGAGGAAGAAGCGATGGTTGAGATGGGCATCGGCAAGAACATGGTGCGTTCCCTGCGCTTCTGGATCGATGCCATGGACGTTGCTCGCGCTGACGCCACCAAGGCGCATGTTCTGACAGATTTTGCACACCAGGTTCTTGGACCCGACGGCTTCGATCCGTTCCTGGAGGACGAACGGACTTTGTGGTTGCTGCATTGGCATATCTCTTCCAAAAATCCCGGCCTGTTTGCCTGGCGCTACATGTTGGGAGAATGGCCTTACCCTGAGTTCACCAGATCGGAGGCTTTGGATGCCTTCAAGCGCCAGTCTGCAAAACTTGGCTTCAAGCATTCCGAAGTGACGCTGAGCCAACACCTGGATGTTTTCATCCACACCTATTACGCAGCCCGTAAAGGCAAGGTTGCGATTGAGGACTCGCTGGACGGACCTCTGGTCGGGCTCGGCCTGCTGGTGCTTAGCGGCGAGAAGCGTGGCCCTTCCGGACGTTGGGAAAATGTCTTCAGCTTTCGTCGCGAACCCAAACCAGACATTACGCCACAGCTCTTCGAATACTGCGTCATGGATTTCTGGAACCGGCATGCCCCTCAGGACAGAACTCTAAGCCTGCGTGTGCTTGCGACCATGCCGTCATCACCAGGACAGGTATTCAAGCTGACGGAAGACGATGTACGCGAGCGCCTGGAAGATACAGCGATATCGAACGCCAACGCCGCGTTCCGTTATCAGCCTTCTGCCGTCCAGGCGATGATATCCCGGCAAGGCGTTTCACCCACCCTTGCGTCAATCTACAGCGAGAGCCCGAAGCATGTCTGAGTTGAACAAAGCGCCAATCTCCGACCTGTTCAATGTGCCCAACCGCTTTCTGCGATCGGTCCATTTGGAGAAGGATTTCGCGGATCCCAACGCTCTCGAAAATTATATCGTGACGCCCGCCATGGCGGAAGCCGTGGGTCGCGTCGCAGATGGACTGCGCAGTGGGTCTTCTCATCGCGCTTGGCGGGTCACGGGCGATTACGGAGTTGGTAAATCCTCCTTCGCACTGCTTCTGTCGCATCTTTTGAGCGGCTCCAAGAATGCCGAAAGTATCAACATCTCCGACGTAATAGGGTGGTCGGACCGGCATTTGGAGAAAGACGTCTATTGGCCAATCCTGATTACCGGAGCGCGAGAGGGGATCGTCCAGTCTATTCTTCGCGGTGTCGATGAGGCACTGGCGATCGGTGGTCGCCATATGCCGTCTGTTGACCTGGAAAGCTTGCAGCACGCGATCAGTGCTTGCAAAACGGCAAAAACCACCAGGCCATTCGACCGTTTGATTGCCCTCCTGCGTGAACAGGCGGCCGCGTCTGGCCTCGGTGTCGCGCTAATCATTGATGAACTTGGAAAGCTGCTCGAATATGCGGCGCAGAATCCGGACGAGCAGGATGTCTATGTCCTGCAGCGCCTGGCTGAAACCGCCGCACGAAGTGGTGAGAAGCCCTTCCTCGTCATAGGGCTTTTGCACCAGGGCTTCCAAGCCTATGCCGAGAGGCTGCCGGTCGCGACACGTCATGAATGGGACAAGGTCGCTGGCCGATTTGACGAAATTGTCTTTGATCAGCCTCTCGCCCATACCGCGGCCCTGATTTCCGGCGCGCTGGGGCTCTCCACTGAAAGCCTGCCGGCTGAAACACTCGAAGAAGCTCGCGAAGCAGCACGTGCGACCGGATCGATGGGTTGGTTGGGAGGCGCCACAACAAGCGCAACGACGATGGATGCCTCGCGCATCTATCCATTGCACCCAACCCTGTTGCCGCCGCTGGCACGATTTTTCGCTCGCTTTGGACAAAATGAGAGATCGCTGTTTGGATTTCTTCTGTCGGGCGAACCCTTTGCCCTTCAGTCCTTTAGCGAACGAGCCCACGTGGGCGACGCTTGGTACACTATTGGCGAGTTTTATGACTACGTCCGCGCCAATTTTGGTCATCGCCTAACCGGGCAGAGCTACCAGAGCCAGTGGTTGCGGATCGCCAATACCATCGACGCCCTGGCCGATAGAGCCCCGCTTGAACTAAAGATCGCCAAGACAGTGGGACTACTCAACCTTCTCGATGCCGACGATCTGCTGCCGACCAGGAGAGCAATCCACGCTTGCCTCTCAACCGTTCCGGAGACTGAAGTCGATCAGGCCATCGAGCAACTGGAACGCGATGGCGTCTTGTTCAGCCGTGGCGAGCGCAGCGGCTTTCGGCTTTGGCGCAATGCGAGCGTTAACCTGGTCGCGGCATTTGACAATGCCAAACGCGCGGTGGGATCAGTCGAGAACGTTGGACTGCATCTGGCGCCGTTCCTGGCCAACGATACGTTGCTCGCGCGCCGCCACTACCTCGAAACCGGCACGATGCGATATTTTGAGATCCGCTGCACCATCGCTGATCGCCTTGCCGAGACGATCGCAGGACCGTGCAACGGCGATGGCATTGTAACGCTCGTTCTTCCTGACACGGCAGAGGAGCAGTCTGCAGCGCGGGCACTCGCAAAGGCCGCAACGACTAATCTAGAGAATGTCGTTGTCGGAATCCTGCGCCCGCTCTCGTTCCTGGCCCCTGAATTATCGGCGGTGCGGTATTGGCAGTGGGTCCAGAACAACACGCCGGAACTCCTCGATGACACCATCGCCGCAGAAGAAGTGTCGCGGCAGCTGCATTTTGCGATACGCTCGCTGACGTCGCAGTTCGCCATGGTCTCGGGTCTCGACCGTTCGAGTGCCTCTATGGTCGAATGGTATCATCGGGGTGCAGAGCTCGCGCTCGAGACAACGCTGACGAACACGCTCTCGCTTCTTTGCGACAGGCTGTTTACCAGCGCTCCGCGCGTTGCCAACGAGCTGATCAATAAGAACGTCCTGAGCAGCGCTGCAGCCTCAGCGCGCATGCGCCTGATCGAAGGCGTGTTCGATGCGGCAGAGCGACCATTGTTCGGAATGGACGCGGTCAAGGCGCCGCCGGAAAAGTCGATCTATCTGTCAATATTCAAGGCGGGTCGGCTTCATGTCGAGGCAGACGGCCACTTCCAGCTGGCCGAACCAACACCGGACAACGACCCGCTGAACCTGCGGCCTGCGCTCTCGCGGCTGATGTTCATGATCCGACAGGGTTTGGGCAATCGTGTTTCCGTCAGCGCCTTGCTGGACGACCTCAAGCAGCCGCCATACGGCGTGCGCGACGGCCTTGCGCCCCTGCTACTTGCTCTGGTCCTCAAGATCCACAGCCACGAGCTGGCGGTCTATGAGAGCGGCACCTTCCTCGCGCGCTTTGGCGCCCTGGAATTCCAGAGGATGACACGCGCGACCGCCGCGTTTGAGATCCAGTATTGCAGCGTAGAAGGCGTGCGATCGGACGTTTTCGTCCAGCTGGCCAAAGCTTTCGCAAACAGCGTGACCGATAGAGAGCCCGTACTTCTGGACGTCGTCCAGGAGCTTTGCCAGTTTGCCGCCCGGCTGCCGGAGCAAACGCGCAAATCCCGCGGTCTGTCACCCGTCACGCGCGCTGTCCGCGATGTCTTGACGACTGCCACAGAGCCGGCGACGCTGTTGTTTCATGATCTGCCAAAGGCCTGCGGGGTCGGGGCTTTCGCCCTGGATGCCCCTTCGTCGCCCGAAGCTGCGGAGCAGTTCGTCAAGCTTTTGGGCGAAGCCGTCAACGAGCTGCAGACGGCCTATGGCAAACTTCTCGAGCGCATCGTCGATCGCGTGGCCGAAGCCTCGGGTTTTGAACCGGGAAGTTTCGATCGCACCGTATTGGCCAACCGGGCGGCGCGGGTTTCATTGTTTGTGCGCGAGCCCAGATTGCGCGCCTTTTCGCTCCGGCTGAGAGATCCAGGCCTTTCGAACGATGCGTGGGCCGAGGCGTTAGCAAGTTTCGTTGTCGCCCGACCGCCGGCCAAATGGATGCCGGGCGATGAGGCCCGGTTTGGCGAGGAGATCGGTGCACTTGCCGAACTCTTCAAGAAAGTAGAGGCGGCGGCCTTCAACAGCACCGACGGTCACGCGGCGCCGGACGCCGTCAGGGTGAACCTAACGCGGCCTGATGGGCAGGATTTCGTTCAGGTTGTCTACAACATCACGCTTTCGCCAACCGAGGAGCGCGTCATGGCGGAACTGGCGTCGATGCTCCCGCAGGGCGAACACAAGCGTGTGCAGCTGCTCACCAATCTGTTGCTCAGAGAGCTGAAGGCAACGAGCGATGTGGCATCAAAAAAACCGGAGACGGTTGGAAATCAGGTTAAGTCATGAAGTCTTACAGCGCTGACATAAAAGACATTTTTGGGGCCGTTGAGCCACGACATATCCTTAGTCTCAGCGGTGGGAAAGACAGCGCCGCACTGGCAATTTATCTGCGCGATCGGGTTCCAACGATCGAATACATCTTCCATGATACCGACAAGGAACTTCCCGAGACCTACGACTATATTGCCCGGCTGGAGGCGATCCTGGGCAAGCCGATCGTGCGCACGACGCCCGCCGACAGCTTCGATCACTGGCTGGCCGTCTATCGAGGGATGCTGCCATCCAATCACCGCAGATGGTGCACGCGCATGCTGAAGCTGAAGCCATTCGAGACCTATGTCGGCGATGGACCCGTCATCAATTATGTCGGTCTGCGCGCAGACGAAAACCGCACCGGCTACATCAGCACGAAGTCGAACATTCTCGCGGTGTACCCATTCCAGGATGACGGGCTTGTGCGCTCCGACATCATCCAGATTCTTGAGGATTCTGGCTTGGGTCTCCCGCCCTACATGGATTGGGGCCGGTCCCGCTCTGGCTGCTATTTCTGCTTCTATCAGCAAAAGATCGAATGGGTGCGCCTGCTCGAAACCCATCCGGACCTTTACGAACTGGCGATGGAATACGAGGAACGCTCCGTCCAGTTCGGCGAACAGTTCTACTGGTGCCAGAGCGAGTCGCTGCGTCAGCTGAGGGAGCCTGACCGAGTCGAAAAGATCAAATCCGACTGGGAGAAGGCCCAGGCCCGCAAACGGGCGAAGCGGACCAACCGCTCGCTCATCGAGACTCTGGGGGGCCTGGAGGTCGAAGACGACGCCCATCTTCGGGACGGATGTCTGGTTTGCTCGATTTGAGGTAAGCGGCGGGGGGCCGGGACTTTATGGCGGGATTGGGGAAAAAATGGGTGCGGTTCGTGCGGCAGTACGGACCGATCGCACGCAACGACAATATGTACGATGAGCGCATCCAGAAGTCAGCCAGGCGCTATGGTGTCGATGCGATCAATTTTGCTCATCCCTACGAAGAGCAACTGCTTGCAGCGATTTCGCCGGACGCTCCAAAAGCAATGTCGGTTGTCCTGACAGGCACCGCCGGCGACGGCAAGAGCCGGCTGTGTGGTCGTGTCTGGAAGGCGCTTGGTGGCGATGAACGAACCTGGGGGCTTGATGACATTTATCATGAGACCAGCGCCCAGATCGCCGGTCGAGAACGGGTCGTCGGAATAATCCGGGACCTTACCGCTCTACCGGAACAGGGCTCCTATGGCGCTTTTAACGACAAGGCATCGTTGCTTCACGCCGTCAGCAGCGCCTTCCTGGACCCGGATCCCGACACCATCTACGTCGTCGCCGCCAATGATGGCCAGTTGATGGATACCTGGCGTCGCCTGGACAATGGCGGATCCGCAGCCGAAACCCGTGCACTGCTGGAACAGTGCCTCATCGATGGCAGACAAGCCGAAAACGTAGCCTTCTTCAATCTCAGCACCGTTCCATGCACGGAAATATTGGAGCTGGCTCTTTCCGCGCTGCTGTCGCATCCGGGCTGGAACGAAGCCTATCAGGACAGCGAGCCTGACGGCTTTTTCGGACCGGACTGCCCGATCCGCCGGAACTACGAAATCCTTTCTTCTGCGCCTTTCCAGAGCAGGCTGATCGCCCTCTTCAAGCTGATGGAGCTCAACGAGCTGCATACGCCGATCCGCCGCGTTCTTCTGCTTTTGTCGAACATGTTGCTCGGCCATCCTGCGGCGACAGACCGTCTCATGCAGCCCGCCGACATCAGGGGCTACATCCATGATCGCACGGCGTTCAAAGGCGACATCTACCAGAATGTCTTTGGAGCCAACCTGACGCCAGCGCGTCGGGATGGGCTGGAGATCATCGAATTCCTCAACCGCTTCGGCATTGGAGAGGAGACCACGAACCGGGTAGACAACATACTCGTCTTTGGACCGAATGACGAGAATTTGCGCGTTTATTATCAGGAGCTGGTCGAAAATGGCTTGTCCAAGGATAGTCTGGAAAGACTTCGGTCGCTACGCAATCAGTACCTTGAGCACCCCGAAACCGCGCAGGACAATGACCATGAGTTTCTAGCGTCGCTGGCGGCGCAGCGGCGCAAAATGTTTTTTACAATCCCTGACCAGCAGGTGTACGAGCTCCGCCTCTGGGATCTAACGGTTTTTAGACATGCCGGCGAATTCCTATCCGATGTCGTCGCGCCGCTGCAACGCGGCGAGCGCGTTGCTCGGGCCAACGTGGCGCTAATCGTCAAGGGCCTGAACCGGGTTTTCACGGGCATGCTGGTTTCTACCGACCGCGAGCTTCTGATCGCCTCTGGCCTGTCGGGGTCCACCACTGCGGTGAGCCAGATCCTGCAGGAGCGCGTGAGCGTCGCCCCGCGCAAGGGCGAAAAGATCGAGATCATCTGGGATGGCCTGCCCACGCTGGTCGTCCATCTGGACGATCATACGCGAAGCCGTCTGCCTCTCAATCTCGTTCGATACGAGTTTCTGACGCGCGTGGCCGAGGGCGCACTGCCAGGCAGTTTCTCGCGTGAGTGCCATGAAGACATCCTCGCTTTCAAAAGTGCGCTTCTGGCAGCATTGGCCCGCTCGCGCCCTCAAGAGGAAACAGGCGACCTTGTCTTCCGCCTGTTGACGTTGAACGCCGAAGGCGAGCCGGCCGATGAGGCCATTGAGGTCCGATATGCTTGAGATGCTGCCGCCGCCGCCGGTCTCTGATCACAGATCCAATGACATGTGGGTCGACGAGCAGATATGGGGCCATCGGCTTTGGGACGCGACGAGCCCCTGGCTTATTTTTTTGGAGTTCATGGGGGTCGCAGAATCCAAGGACCGCGACGGCCAGTTGTTCGACGCTGGCAGCTCGCACTACCCGTTGAGGTTTCGACCTGCGCAGAGAATGTATCTTCGCAACATTCTCTATAACAATGAGCGGTTGACTCGAATTGAGGAGAGAGGGCTGGCCGACAGCGCCGCCTGGGCCGAATGGCTGTCTTGGATCGAAGAAAACGCACAAGGCATACCTTTGCGCGATTTCAGCTATCTCAAGCGTCGCTTTGGCTCTTTCAAGGACTTCGCGGCTCTGATTTCGATGCTCCGCGGAACCACCATCGAGAACGGAACCAACAAACGCTGGTCGTCGCGCTTCGTCTTTCCGTTTGGGCGGCATGCGCTCTATGAGGATCTCAATGTCAAAAGCAACTCGCCATCGCGTGAGTATATCAATTTTGGTCTGCCTGGCGAGCTAGTCTACCAGATGCTGTCGCGGTCTAGCGTGGCGCCTGCTTTGGCCGAGGAGCTTGCCAAAGGCTTTGATGGCGACCGCTGCGATCGGTTGCTTTCGCTTCTGGAACCCGATCAGCCGGAAGACAGACACTGGCGAGGCAATAGCTATCTTCCCTACCAGCGCCACCCGTGCTTTGACGACCTAGCCGGCGACTGGCTGACGCTTCTGCGTAGCGATCAGCCGCGCTTTGACATCTATCCTCATCTGGCCACCTTGGGCGCTTTCCATCTTATGCGCTACCAATTATCGGTCGGCGCAGAAATAAGTGCGACCGAACAGCCGACATTTGTCTGCGAGATCGTCGGTTCGCGCCGAACGCCCGTTCGTGATCTTTCGATTGGTAGTTTCCAGCGAAACGATTCAATACCTGCTCGCGCAATCGACAGCTACCTGGACAGCATCATCACATCAGCCGCGTGGGAAAGAGCTCTGGAGACAGACACGCCCTTCCAGGAATGCCGGCGTGTGCTTCGTCAGACTGTTCGTTGGGGTGATGGCGACGACTACAGCGGACCACACGACCCCGCCGAACTGGCGGCTGCCGTCAAGAAGGCCGCGCAAGCGCGCCACCGCCAGCACGTTGCCCATGTCCACCGATCCTATGGGGGCGGCGCGGGCCTGGTTTCCCGTCGCGGCACCACGCAGCTGCGATACGCCCCTAACGACGCACTGTTGAAGAGCGTGATCCTCGCCAATGTCGATGTTCGCATGGATTTCGCAGAGTTTCTCGACCTGTTGTTCCGGCGGTACGGTCTGGTCATCGGCGACAAGGAAGCAGCCCAAGTCCTGTCGGAGGATGAATATGATCGCAAAGCGTTTCAGAACAATGCGGCAAGGCTGGAGCGCCGCCTGAGGACGCTCGGAATGCTGCGCCGGTTGTCCGATGCCTGCGCCTATGTTGAAAATCCCCTCTCATCAAAGGTCGGCGATCGTGTTTGATGCGCAATATGTTATCGGCAAGGTCGCCACATCCTTCCTGCGCGAAGAGCTCAGCAATGACGCGGACAGTGGTACGGCGCGTTTCGTGCTGGACGGGCTAAGTATTAGCCAAACCGTCGCGATTGCGAAGGCAATCCTGAGCGATCCCTTTTTGGAACCCCTTATCGACCTGAAGCTTCCGAAGTCCCTGTTCGATAGTTTCGGTCTGCCCGATGACGTCATCACCGAAAAGAATGCCACCTATTATCGAAGTGCCGAATGCACGCGTTCCGCCTTCGTCGTCACTAACGCGTCAGCTCCTGGAAACGAAGCACAGGAGATGTCGCTTCATGAACTGACACCCCTTGGGGCAGCTCAGCTATTCGAAAAGCTGCCGGCATGGGTCGTCGCCGCTGGCACCGACCTGGGACTGAATGAAGAGGCTCGGCTCCACTGGGAAAGGGCGCTGGGCGGGTTGACCGCGCTCGGTTCGATCTCGCTGGAACGGTTTGCGAGATATGTGGTTGCTGTCCGCGAGGCAATCGAAACCCACGGATATCCCATCGTCCAGGCTTTGGGCTATGCACTTCCGCCATTGAGAATCCCCTGCGATCCAACCGCTTTTGATGCAATCCGTGACCGTTCGCTACGACATGTTTCCGCGTGGCGAAAGGAATACCAGAACCTTCGCCGCCGCAGGCACCCCTATTTGCTCAAACAAAACCCGTCACAGATTGCTTTGTCTGTCGACGAGCTTCAGGCCGCCTTTGACAAGGCCAGGGACACGATCCCCTTGCCCCTCCATCAGGTGGTCGAAACGTTCATCGCCGCTAGGCCCGGTTGGAATGAGGCTGCCGAGGCTTTGGCCCGGTGTGAATGGGAACAGATCAAGCCACTCTTCGAGGGGCTGACCAAAGAAAAGACCAACCTCGGCCGCGAGACCATCAAATTCTACGAGGAAGGACAGCCTGACCTACTGACGAAGGACGAAGATGAATACCTGTTGCTTCTGGCACGGCGCAAATCGCCCTCGGCAGATGATCTCGATTTCCAGTTTTACGAACGTCATCGCAACGAGATCGGAACAGATCGCAAACTGAAATCGGCATGGGACAAGTTCATTTTCGGCCGGCCGCTGGAGACGGAAGACTTCCTGGCTGGGTTGGCCGCTGTTATGGAAACCCTCAATGCCCGTGCGCTTCCTGGCGTCGCGCGGCACATGACGATCCGTTGTGACGGCGCCACGAAGCGGGAGCTTCGCAGCCTCAACACGGAGGCCGGATTGTATTTCGCTCTTCGTTATGCCGGCCTGCAGGCGATCGTCGGACCCAACGTTTCGCTTGAGCTTGGCTCCCTCATGGAGTTTCCAAGCGTCGTCGACGCCTGGCGCGCCGGCAAGGACAAGGCGGCGTCGAACAAGTCTGTCTCCAAGGCCTCACTGCAGCTCAAGTTTTCGTTCGAGATGGAAACCACCGACGTCGACGGAGGATCAACGCCTCCGGCGCAAGCGCAGCTGATCTGGAAATATAGACCCTTTGTGATTTCCTCGCAGCTGACCGACGACTGGGAAAGGCTCGAAGATCACCCCTTCGTTTTGCCGCGCGCGGGCCGCGAGCCTGGCGGGGGCGGACAGCGATCCGGAGCGATCGATCTTTCCGACATCAAGACCCTCGTTCCCGCATTCGATCGCGATCGCGGTTCGCTTTTGCCGACCTATCGGAAAGAACGTGACCTCCGCCTCATCTGGCCGGAAAACCTCCGCACGGCCTTGTCCCAGGGTCTGGTGTCGGCGGAAGCCGCTCGGAAGCTGGAACAGGGCTTTCTGCGGTTTGTATCGGCCTACAGTGAGGCAATCGGCCGTTTCCGCACGGAAGGCGCAATTCAGCCGCTCTGCCGCACTCAGGCGACCTGCTACTCGGATCTTTTGGCGACGATCATCACTGAAGCGCCTGGAGATCGCAACAGCGAAGCACTGCTTCGGCCCATCCTTGAGTTGGGCCAGGTGAGTATCCAGGAAGGTGCGCCCGCGGCTGTCATTGCGCCGTGGCACCCTTTGCGTTTGGCGGCAATGTGGCGAAAAGCCAAACTGGTATCTGATGTCGTCACGTTGGTGCTGGAAACGCCTCAAGGTCTCGACGGAGACAGCAAACTGTTTTTCAAGGATCTCGCCGAAGATCTCGCCCATGCTTTCTATCCCGAGGTGGTTTCCTGGTGGGGTGGACGAAAACCGGAACTCTTGTCGCTGGCAGATTGCGAGGGTGACTATTCGCTTCACGAGCCGCCCGTGGTCGATCGAGACGATGCCAGCGAAATCAGCGATGATCCTCGGCCGGGCAGCCAATGCCTGCTGGATCTCGCCGATCGCTACATGACGCTCCATCCCCACGAACGCGCGAATATGTCGCTCGTTCTCTACAATTGCGACTCGGCCCGTCTCCCGCAGCAGATCGTCGAAGGCATGAGCGCCTTGCGGGAAGACGAAGATATTCGCTGCCAGATCATGATGCGCCACACCGATCCGACGCGGCTGCGGCAAATTTATCGATCCATCCTGACAGACAGCAACGACAATCCGCAAGTCCTGTCTCCGTCCGAAGCAACGCAGGATTTCATGGCCAGGCTGCGCATCAGCGTCATAGCCGATCAGGCCGCACCTCCTGATCCTCGCGACGGTCGACCTTACGATATCGTCTTCAGCCAGGACGTGATTTCGCGCCATGCGGTGCTGGAATGGTACGCGGAAGCTGCTGAGCCGGCAGACCTTGAAACACTCCTCCCCGCACGATGGTCTAGGCGCCGACCGGCAGCTGCCGATGATCTGAAGTCTGCTGTTTATCTCTGTTCACCCGTTCAAAGCCGCGAGGGCTGGCAATATCTCTCGGCCATCACATCGTTCCTCAAAGATCAGCGGCTCGCGCAGGACGGTCGCTATCTTCTGCCTGTACGACAACTCGATTTCCGCGACCAGCGAACCGCGCGGATCTTCGAAGAGACCCACAATCTTGGCGCCTGGGTCGTCAATTTCGACGAGCTGCTCGATCGGCGCCAGCTTCAGAACCAGGCAGTGCGCATCATCCGTTATAAGCAGTCCTCGACGCAAGGGCGTGCGGTCGTTATCTCGTCGCGGGCGCCGCTTAACCTGTTGCGAGCAATGGTGCTGCGGCGGCTCGAGGAACTCCAGCTGGGTCTCTCCTCCGACGACCTCGATCGGTTGGCCGAAAAGTTCATTACCGACGCGAATGACGTTTCCGGCGATATTGTGCTGCGAGCCGCCAAACGAGGAGAGGCGGCAGCCGAGTTGATAGGCGTGGTTCTCAGCAGGTTTCTCGCGCAACATGCTCTGAAAGAAGTGCCTCTCACAGGCTGGTACTTCCTGGACGACTATGCCACGTGGCTTGGCGCCAGAGAGGAAACTCAGGCAGACATTCTATCACTTTCGCCTTGGCTGGATGCGTCGGGCGAACTTCACCTGACGGTTCTGGTCACCGAGGCAAAGTATGTGGATGCCGCGTCGCTCTCGGCCAAGAGGAAGGAATCTGAAAAACAACTGCGTGACACAGTCCGTCGCATCAGCGGGGCGCTGCAGGCACCCGATCGGCTGGACAGGGATGCGTGGTTATCGAGACTGGGCGACATGTTGCTGGACGGCATTCATGTCCCGGCCTCCAGCCCGGTACCCCTGGGGGAATGGCGGCGACGCGTTCGGGAGGGGCGTTGCACGATCGAAATCTTGGGGTTCAGCCATGTCTTCGTTCCCAACCAGATTGATGGAAAAAACCTCTCCGATGCCAAGCATGTGGCTGGTGCAGACGAGGCAGTTCAGTTCGTATTCGGGCGAGCTGAACTCAAGGCGCTGATCGCCGCTTACGCCAACAACGGTGATCCCGGTCCCGTTCTACAGGGGATTGATCCCTACATAGCGCCCAACGCTCCGGGCGCCTCCCTTTGGAGCGCCAATGGCGAGCCCGCAAAAGCCACAAAGGCGCCGCAAGCCGGTTCACAAGACCCGGCCTCGCCCACCCCTGCAGACGGGGTGCCCACGGAACCGCTAGCCACGACTGAGCCTATCCATGCTACAGCGCTCCAGGATCCCGATGCACGGTTTCGCAACAGGGTACAGCAGGTGATCGCGGAAGGGCTTCGCGACGCAGTCGACGATCAGGACTGGTTGTCGAAGATCTCAGTGACGACCAGGAGCGCATTGCAACAACTGGGCCTGCAGGCAAAATCCGTCAGTCAGACGCTCACGCCAAATGCCGCTATTCTCCGTTTCGCGGGCAGCGCGCAGCTGACGACGGAGCAGGTTCTCAAAAAACGCTCCGAGCTACTGACGACCCATGGCCTGAATGTAATCGCGGTTCGCCCGGAGCCAGGTGTCGTAGCCCTTTATGTTGCCCGTCCGGACCGTCGCGTGGTGACAGCAAACGAAGTCTGGTCGCGGTGGCAGCCGACCCTGTCCGCCGAGGCAAACAAAAGCATCGCCATCGCGGTTACAGAGAACGACAACACGTTGCTGATATTTTCTCCCGGTGAGCGACATGCGCCTCACACTCTGATTGCCGGTAGCACCGGGTCGGGAAAGTCTGTCCTGATGCAGGCAATTCTACTCGGCATCGCCGTGACCAATACACCAGCGCAGGCTCAGATCGTCCTCATCGATCCCAAGCAAGGCGTGGACTATTTTGCATTCGACGAACTCCCGCACCTCAATGGCGGGATTATCGATAGCCAGGAGGAAGCGATCGAAAAACTCGAATGGCTGGCAACCGAGATGGATCGACGCTACGGTCTGTTCAAACAGTCGCGCGTCCCCAATTTGACGGCCTATAATGCCAAGGTTACGGAGGCCGAACGCCTGCCTGTCTTCTGGGTGGTTCATGACGAGTTCGCGGAATGGATGATGACGGAGACCTATCGGACGGCGGTGACAGCCACGGTCGGAAGACTAGGCGTCAAGGCAAGGGCCGCCGGCATTCATCTGATTTTCGCAGCCCAGCGTCCTGAAGCCAATGTCATGCCGATGCAGTTGCGCTCGCAACTTGGCAACCGATTGATCCTGCGCGTCGACTCTGAAGGAACGTCGGAGCTTTCCCTTGGTGAACGCGGTGCTGAGCGACTGCTGGGAAAGGGCCATCTGCTGGCGCGGCTGGAGGGCGAGCAGGAATTGATCTACGCGCAGGTACCATTTACGAGCGAAGAATTCATCACAGAGATGGTAGACGCAATCCGCGCGAGAATGGCGTAACCGGTCTTGAGCTGAAAAGACGCGATAAGGTGCCTGAAACCAAGTGTCGAACCCGCGAAACGGAGGTGACTCAAACGCCGAGAGGATATTGTGACTATGGTTGTTCTATGTAGGGAACAGCGAGCCTACTCTGACGTGTCTGACAAATGTCACTGAGTGGCTCAACCCTTTGACAATATTCAAATCTCGATTTTCGAAAGATCAGCTTAACAGCTATGTGTCATACTCTTGCAAATTGCATGAAAATTCGCTCGGATTTCTGAATGTCATTTAAAGTTGCTGCAAGGACAATTCTAGAGTTGGGCGCTGAGCTGATCAGCTCCGACGCTATCGCCCTTTATGAACTAATCAAGAACGCATACGATGCTCGTTCCAAGCGCGTCACAATCGATATCCGCTCCATATTTAAGTTCAGTGACTTTCGCAATGCGCTCAAACGTATCGCCGCAGCCCAGCAGTCGGTAGACCGTGAGGAGGCAGACGAGCGAGGTCTCATCCCCATTCTCGTGAAAGATATCCTCCTCCGTATCGATCCGACTGCCGACGCCGATGACATTAAATCGTTTAGAACGGAGATCACGGCGGCCCGAACGCTCGCAGACTTACAGTCGCGTTTGACCAGCCTTTTCGAGCGGTTGAATGTCATTGATGTGATCGATACCGGCGACGGCATGTCGCTGGCGAAAATGAACGATGTTTTCCTGACCGTTGGAACGACCTCACGCTTTGCCGACCACTCCCAACACTATGTCGGCGGCAAGGGGATCGGACGGCTTTCGGCCATGCGCTTGGGTGACCTTCTTGAGGTTCGGTCCGCGACAGGATCCGATACGCACTGGAACATTCTCGAAATCGACTGGCGCGTTTTTACCCATGCCTCGGCGGTTGAGCTGAATCAGATCAACGTCAAAGCGGTGCAGGGAAGCCGCAAATCTGATCCTCTGAGGAAGGGAACGCGTATCCGCATCCGATCAGTCAAGGCCGATTGGGACAAAGACCGCCTCAAGAAACTCGCCGATAACTACTTCGATCGGCTGTTCGATCCTTTTGGGCGCCATTCGCGTTTTCCCGTCATCATCAAGGTCAACGAAATCCCGGTCCCGATCGCCACCTTCGATTCGGAGGTGTTCGTGGAGGCACAGGCAAAGGCGGATATTTCCTACACCATCGAAGAGGGAGAGCCTCGGCTCGTTCTCGAGATCGATTATCAGGCTCGTGGGCGCACCAAGGTTGACGTCTGGACCCGTGACGATCTGCTTGGGATTACCGCGGCGGAAGACATCTCGGTCGCCGCCCTCGAGACACTGGGGCCGTTCTCCGCGTCGTTCCATTGGTTTAATCGCCAACGCCTGAAAGGGATCGAGGGTTTCGGCGATCGCGAAAAAGTCAAGGACGTGGTCAACAAGTGGGCGAACGGCCTGCTAATGTATCGCGACGGCTTCCGCGTCAACCCCTACGGTGACCCTCTCGACGACTGGCTTGGCATCGACGTGAAGGCTTTGGCCTCAAGTGGATATAAAGTGAACCGAAAGCAGCTGGTGGGCGCTGTCTATATCTCCGCGGAACACAACCCCCTCCTTATCGACCAAACCAATCGCGAAGGCCTGCGAGCCAATGAAGAACGCACGCTCCTTGTGACGCTTCTTCGCGCCGCGATCACTGAGAAATTTAAAACTTTTCTTAATCAGGTCGACAAGGAGCTGCGAAAGGCGGCGCGGGTTAACGCAACGGAGACAGCCGCCTATCTTGAAAGCGTGGCCTCCAAGATGCGGCGCACGTTAAAAAATCTGATTGAAGCTGTGCCGAGAGACCGTCGTGCAGATGTGCAGTTTGTCGAACAGACATTCGATGATCTCCATTTACGGTTGGACGAGGCGCGGCTAGCGATCGACGCTGCCGAGCGTGATCAGCGCGACATGGTTGACCTAGCCGGCGTCGGACTGCAGGTCGAGATCGTCGCCCACGAACTTGGCCGCGTCACGAGACGCACGCTGGAACTGCTTGGTGGTCTTAATCGCTCCGAGCTGCCCTCCCGCGCGAATGCGACGTTTGAAGCAATCGAAAGCCAGATGGTCGTCATCCGAAAGCGTCTGGATGTTCTCGACCCCCTGGGCCCGAACAGCCGCAATCGGAAGGTAAAGTTGAACCTCAAGGAACTTGCGGATCAGGTCATTGACTCCCATCAGGACCAGTTCGCCCGATATAACATTCGTTCCACGATCAACGTGGTGCCCCCAAATGCTAGTTCCTTCGAAGTAAATGCTGTACGAGGGATGCTCGTTCAGGTCATAGAGAATCTATTGGACAACTCGGTCTTCTGGATCCGTCAGCGCCAGCGCGTCAATCCCGGATTTGTCGGCCAGATCACGATCGATGTTGATATTTCGGCAGAGGAACTGAGAATTTCCGATAACGGACCCGGCATTGCGGTGGAACGCGCCGAGGAGATCTTCCTACCGTTCGTGACCTTCAAACCGCCCGGGGAAGGCAAAGGCTTGGGGTTGTTTATCTCCAGGGAAATCGCCAAGCGCCATGCCGGAGATCTTTACTTGTTAAAAGATCCTGACGCGGACGGAAAACTACACACGTTCGTGCTTGATTTGAATGGATAAGACATGGACTTCGCGACTCTAAAACCACTGTTTGCAAAGAGTAAAGTACAAAGCGCGTTGGTCATTGACGACGCCTTCGATCCGGGCCCGGATTACGACAACGACGATCTGCAGCGGACGTTTCAAATGATCGAGCAAGACGATCAGCTGGAGCAGGCATTCGTTGCGCTCGGCGGTAACTGGCCCACAAATCAGGTGGAATTTTCGCACAAAATCCGGACAGACAATTCCATCCAGACGCAGCTGCGTGGCGCCCTTCACGCCGTGGAAAATCTCGAGGATCCAACACGCAAGCTTGCGCGATCGATTTTTGGGCATAGCCAGCAGGCTCATTTTGACAAGCGGCGTCCCCTGGATGCTCTAAGGAGCGTTTTGAGCGAAGTAGGCATCGAGCCGACAGAGATCGGTGCTACCGGCAAAGCCGACAAGAAGTATCCCCTTGTCTTCCTCGATTATTACCTCGGCGACGATAATTTGCCGTCCGTTCAGCGGTCAATTGAAAAGATCAAGGATGTTCTCAAGGACTACACCAACGATGAGATGCCGATCGTCGTCTTGATGTCGTCGGAATTAAACGATCTCGAACTCGCCGAGGCTTTTCGTGGCCAGGCCGACCTGTTGGGATGCCAGTTCAAGTTTGTCACCAAAGACAAATTCATGGGCGCGGCCTTTGAGTTCGTTTCGAGCTTGGCCGACAGGGCAGAACATCTCGGACAGGCACGCACACTCAGCAGCTTCGTGAAGGGCTGGCGCAGCTCCCTCGAAAACGCAATCTCGGAATTTGCCGACGAAATCAAATCGCTGGATCTTCAGGATTTTTATTTTATCTGGAAAAAAGCCGGCGAAGGGAAGAACGGCAGATTTGGCGATCACATGTCATCAATGTTCGACGGTTTTCTGCGCAAACAGATCGAGGACAAGTTGGAGTTGATGCAAGCAACGCGGAAGCTCAACGAACTGTCATTTCCCAGCATGCCGCCAAGTCCGATGATACCAAGTGCAACAGTTGCGCGCCTAGCACACGCCGCAGCTTTCAAGGATCTTGAGCCCTTTCCAAAAGATCACTCAGGTCTTTTGGGCGTCGATCTGGGCGACCTCTTCATAAGCGAGAAGATCGAGGGAACCGGGAGAAATAGAAAGACCGTTCACAGTGCCATGATCGTCATCTCCCAGGCGTGCGATCTCGAACATGGAAAGGTCGGAACAATCCTCTTAGTCGAGGGCGACCTTCAGAAGCGCTCCGCTTCGACGCGCCCCCTCACCGAACATCGTGAACGTATTCTCCGCGTCGATCTCTTCCAGTATCGAAACGAGAGGGATGAAGTCGAGGACTACATCGTTGAGTGGGACGCGCAGAAGCTCCGCACTTATGCGATTTCCACGTTCCACGAAAAGTCGCAGCGCGAGGGTTACCAGCGCGTCGCACGCCTTCGACCTGTGCATGCCCTAGCCATGCAACAGAAATTCGCCGCCCAGCTGACCCGGGTTGGCATGCCAGACTCCATGCCGGTGTACCACTACGGCCATCTCGCTGTGCTTTGTGCCGCCAAAAACGGTAAAGGTTTCAAAAAGCTTGTGAGCTTCGACAAGGACGAGCGCTTGGCTTGCGTCGTCGGTGAGACGGAGGCAACATGCGTTATCACCGATCCCGGACTAGAGAAAATTCGTGCTGCGATCCAGAAGGCAGATCCCGAGGAGTTTGCTCCAGGCAGCATAGAGAAAGTTCGGAACGAGCTAAATGATGTCACGAAGCTTCGCAGGCTTCGCTCGGTGGCTCTGGAAAAGGGCAAGAAGGTCCTGGGACCGATCACAGTCAGCTATTCCGACAAGCCGTTCGCGCCGGATACAGCTGTCAGCGGAAAGGTCGTGATGGTCTTGAGTGTCCATATGGGCCATCCCTGATAACCCAGTCGGACGAGGTCAGATATTGAGATGGTGTATCGATCATCGCATATTGCGATCAGTGGCACTGCGGGAGCGAGTTCGGCATAATGGATCCTTGGGCTAAGCTGATTTCTTCGATCCGCGCGCGCCGAGCACCGGACGCGCGATTTTTCAAGCCGGTGTGTGTTATCGCAGCAATCGACCTGGCGGACGAAGGATTGCTGGATGTCGCGCGCGTCAACGTCGAAGCAATCCTGTCGCGATTTCAGGCCTATGTGCGACTAAACTTTCCCGCCCGGGCCAAAATGGGATGGATGCCCCTTTGGTACCTGTCAAACGATGGACTATGGTTCTTTTTCGACAAGGGGCGCGTGCTAACGCCGGATGATTTCGGGCAAGATCGGCGTCCTGGAACGAAAGCCATTCTTCTCAACCGCTTCGATCATGTAGAGATCAACGATCTCTACAAGACACTATGGAATGATGAGGATCATCGGCGCGCCCTGCGACGTGCGATGCTACTCATTCTTGCCAATGACGATGACGATTGCCGCTCATTCGCCAGGCAGCTCTATAGCCGAGAACTCGCAATGCAGAGGACTGAATGGCCCAGCGAGGCCGATGTCCTGAGCGACCTGCGCCGCTTTCGGGAGCAGCTGGATCTCTTCGGCGAGGGAACAGGCGTTGAAATCGATGACGCGTCGGAGATCGTCAGCAACGTTACCGAAGAGCCTTTCGATCCCGAAGCAATCGACATCGTCACGCGAAATCCGACCGTCGACCTTATTCTTGGCCGGGTCAGTAGCGGCAGGATCGATCTGATGCCCGAGTTTCAAAGGAAGATCGGGATCTGGGATCAACGCCGCCAAAGCCGCCTGATCGAGTCTTTGTTGCTTCGGATCCCTATTCCAGTGATATACGCCGCAGAGGACGATGACGAACGCTGGGAAGTCGTGGACGGCGTCCAACGCCTTTCGACGATCGCCCGCTTCATCAAGCCTGATGCGATCGATAGCCAGCCGCTTCTGCTGTCTGACCTGCAATACCTAGGTGCCTATGAAGGAAAGAGTTTCAACGACCTCAGTGAAAAGCTCAAAACCAGGCTTCGTGAAACGGAATTGGTTGTCCACCTCATTCGCAAAACGACCCCGCCGGAAGTCAAATTCAACGTGTTCGCGCGCATCAATTCAGGCGGCGTTCCGTTGTCGCCTCAAGAATTGCGGCATGCCATCACGCCTGGCCCCGCCCGACTGCTGCTAGCCAAGTGGGCTGAAACCGCAGATTTCCTTCTCGCCACTGACAGAAGCATCAAGCCTACCAGAATGGACGACCGGGAGCTGATCCTGCGTTTCGTCGCCTTTTTCTCACTCGGAGTGTCTTCTTACAGACGCTCCGACATGGATGGTTTCCTTATCCAGGCGATGCGCAATCTTAATCACCTTTCTCCCCCGGAACTGGACCAGCTGGAGATGCGTTTTCAGGCTGCAATGCGAACAGCTCATTCCCTTTTTGGAAGCGAGGCCTTCCGCAAGCGGTATACCTCTGAGACGGCGCGGATGCCTATTAACAAAGCTCTGTTTGAGACCGTCTCGGTTAACCTAGCCAAACTCTTCGACACTGAACTTGCGAAGCTGATAGAGCGAACAGACTGGGTCGAACGAGAGTTCATGACGCTTTGCAGCGATCGACAATTCGATATCTCAATCTCGCAGGGGACGAGTGACGTCGCAAAAGTGAACAGGCGGTTCGACATGGTTTCTGCCATGTTCCAAAGGATCTTGAGAAATGCTTGAATCCGTTAGCTTGACCAACTTCAAGGCTTTTGACGACCTGGAGTTGCCGCTGGGGCGTCTGACGGTGCTCTCGGGGTTGAATGGAACGGGAAAGAGTTCGGTCATCCAAGCGTTGGGCGTTCTGCGCCAATCATATGACGCGGGTTCACTAACTATGGGCGGATTGCATCTCAACGGCCCATTGGTCGAGATCGGGACCGCGAAGGATCTTCTCTATCAAGATTTTACGTCCCGGCTGATCAAAGTTGGCTTCGGCGCCAGGCGGGACGGTGATTTGGCTTACTACGATTGGATGACCAACGCTCAGTCCGAGGCGGACGTTCTTTGGTGCGAAGAATTTCCGGAAATCGCCGATCAACACGAACTGGCGATTTTCACCAAGGGTTTTCAATTTCTTCGAGCCGACCGCATTACACCTTCCGTGACATTTCCGAAGTCGCAGTTTGTTGTCGCACAAGAAAGGTTTCTCGGCGCTCGCGGCGAGTATACGGCGAATTATCTTCTGAGGTTTGGTCACGATGTCATCGTATCTCCATCGCGCCTGCATGCCGACGAAAAACAGGCAGCGATGCTGTTGGCGCAGTTGAACGCGTGGATGCAAGAATTCAGTCCGGGCGTTCGGGTGGAACCGGAAAGCGTTCCAATGACCGATTTGGTGCGTCTGGCCTACAGCTACCGGGGCGCTCGCACATCCTATGGTGATCCGCTGCGGCCCACGAATGTCGGCTTCGGTCTCACCCATGTCTTGCCCGTCGTCACCGCTTGCCTGGCAGCAGCACCCGGATCGATGCTCATCATCGAAAATCCCGAGGCGCAACTTCATCCGCGGGGCCAGGCTGCCTTGGGTCGGCTGATTGCTCTGACAGCACAAGCGGGCGTGCAAGTTATCATCGAGACCCATAGCGATCATGTCGTCAACGGTATCCGGCTGGCAGTTAAAACTGGTCAGCTAGAAGCGAAAAACACAAAACTACACTTCTTCACGCGGACCCCCGGCAATGCGACTGGTTATGAAAGCCCAATCCTGAACGATGACGGACGATTGTCTTTTTGGCCCCGCGACTTTTTCGACCAATGGGAAAGGAGCCTGGATCAACTTCTGTCGTAGGTAGGTTCAATGCTTCAGATATTCCTAAATGAACGCTCTTTTGAGGACACGGTTTGTGACCGCAACATCGCGAAGAACCGCCTGAAGGCACTTGTGGGTGCGATACGGGCTATTTCTGCAAAGTCGCCGCAGTTCGTTCTGAACGGATCGTGTTCGCTTGCGGAGATCAATCTTTCCGGCAATTGGAGTCTCGCGGCCATCCGCAATGATTACGATTGTGCCGATGAGAGCATCTATCTCAAGACCGTTCAGGACAGGTTCCCGTTTGGCCAGGCCATCACCGAATTGAAGGGTCAGGCTTTTCAGAATCTGGAATATCGAATTCCTGCCAACGCCGCCTGCGGTGCCGGCACTGAAGCGATCGGACTTGGCCTTGCGCATTACTTCGACCGTCTTGCGCTTAGCTTAACGTCGAACGACTTCTGGCATGCACCATTTATCGCTCTAACGAAATCCACTCTCAATTCTGAAGGAGAAGTCGAAGAACAAACGGTGGAGGCCAAGAACGCGGCAACAGAAGACGGCATCACGCATCATGGTGACGTTATCGTTTCAGCGCCTGTTGTCGAAAGCGGTGTTCAGCTTTGGCAGGAGCGCACCGCTCTCTTCCCACACTTGGAATTCATTCCGCGAACAAGGGATCAGATCGAAGGCATGCCTCAAGGGCACCCGTGCCTGGCGCCCGTCTTCGAAAAATTAATCGGTTTGGAATCTGCTGTCGCTGCCTGGCACCGGCAAGAGACGAACTATCCGGTCTATCCTTTTGGCGTGAACGGCGAAAGCCGCACGAGGAGAGGACTGACCGCGTTCCAAGACAACTCTGGAACGACCCGCTATTTTGAAGACCATGCCAAATTCACTCCGGACGAAGGACGGATCCACTTTATCCTCTTGAGTGAGCCGCAAAGACACGCACTCGTCGGTCATGTTGGTCGCAAGTTGGGGATCGGATAAAAGTGCGGTGTGATTTGTCGCGCCTCCAGGGCTAGATCACGCCCCACGCCCGAAACCTCCCCCTGCCCGTCATCTCCCTGAGCCCCAGTTCCAAAACAATCCGCCGCGCCGCCTGCGGCGTGACCTCGAGCGTCTCGGCCACCATGCCGGCCGACACCAGCGGTTTGGTCATAACGAGCTCGACCAGCTCCGGCAGTTTTGACGATGTCCGCCGACCAGTGAGCTTTCGCTCCATCATCTGCCGCGCCAGTGCCAGCCGATCGTGCTCCTTGAGGCCGATCTCCGCGGCCGCCAAAATACCGTGAGCGATGGCCAGAAGACGCGTCTCCCGATCGCGATGCCGGCGCCGATCCACAGGGATGGTTTTCAGACCGAGATTAATCGCGGCAACATGCGCGCCAGACGTGACCCCGCCCTGGCGCAGGATCGAGGCGGTCAGCAGTCGGCCGAGCCAAGGCGCATGCTGAAGGACGGAAAGTTCGTTCCAGGCATCGAGCGCGACGATCGCCTGCAGCGCGACCGGCAAATCTTCCGCCTGCCGCAGCACCCCGCGCCATTCATCGAGCCGGGCGTCTTCGTCCCAATCGAGATCATAAACGAGAGGGTCTCGTTCGCGGGTATCAGCGCGCCCGGGCCGCTTCGCCTGCTCGATCGCGGCCTCGGATCTGGCCAGCACCGCATCGATGGCGGCGTAGTCGACGTTAGGTAGATCTTTGGCGTCGCCATCGTCCCTTTCCCGCTCCCCTCCTCCGATCGCATGAACAACCGCGCCGACGCGTTCGTTCGACGTGGCGCCGTTCGTACCATCTGACGCTTCCGACGACGCCTGACCGCGCAAGCTTCGCAAACCGTCGGCGGTTAGCGCCCAACTAGGTAGTTGAGCGGCGATACGCCGGCGCATCCGCAACACGTCACGGGCGATCGTGAGCTCATGGGTAGGCGTGCGAATATCCTTCGTGGAGTCGTGGAGGACGAGGTCTTCGAGATGCACGAGTTCGCCGTCGATCCATAGCGAGGCGCAGGCGTCGGCGAAATGGGATCGTTCGATCCAGCCTTGCCCGACCGGTGAACGGGCGGTCCGCTCGTCCAGGCGAGCCAAAGCGACACCTGCTTCAAAAGCAGGCCGCATCAGGCTCTTCAGCGGCAAATTCCCGAGATCGTAACCCATTGAAATTATGGTAAACGATTTGCTAAACGAACTCTATCATAAAATTATGGTTCGTCACTGCGTATGACCCAGAGTTGTCGCCATCACTTCCGATAAGCATCGCTTATCGGAAGCGATTGCTATAACGCCGCAAATCAGCGATGTCGGTCGTCCTGGATCGGCGGATTCGCCCGGAAATCCGGGCATTTAGGGCAATTTCGCCCGGGATGACCGGACTCTCAATCGCAAAATTCGACGGCCGCCGTCGGCACACATGGCCGGTCCTCATTTCCGGAATTGAGCGCCGGCGCCCTTCAGCAGGCTTCTCCGCCCGCAGCCATCACCAAAGCCGCTGTTTTTCCAGCATTTCCGCCCTGGAAGCCCGCTGACGCGCATTTGCCACCGCGGACGCTCCGTTGCTCGTCCGCGGTAGCATTTTGAGTCTGACGGGCCGCTATTCAATGGCTAAAACACGCTTGCAACTGTTCGATTTCTAACGCATGCCTTATCTGTACAAACTACTTCGAGACAGGGCCGTTACAAGCGCGATGGCAAAGCCACAAACATTTGACAACCAACAATCTCCCAA
>Ga0123342_1001116_pt1 | contig 44748 bp, 17 predicted proteins | sample Turbeawhitnodule_FD_89960 | JGI IMG/M metagenome (GOLD analysis project Ga0123342, IMG submission 89960) | Root nodule microbial communities of legume samples collected from Mexico - Turtle bean Mexico white nodule | ecosystem: Host-associated > Plants > Roots > Nodule | place: Mexico: Nepantla...
GGAGTTCATGCACACCGTGACATATGAGATGCACGACTTGGGTTGTATTGAACTTACCCTGATCCTTTCTGTTGGATTCGCTGGTAATCTTTGGATCAGGTGTTAGTCTCTGGTAGGACTTACATAATACGGGTCTTCCGGAAGACGTTGTTTGTTGAATATTCTGGATGTGTAGATCCATGTGAGATCTATGTGATTGTTTTATTGTTGAGATTTGAAGAAAATTTAATAATTTGAGAAATTGATCATGTAATTTGGTTTTCTCTTTTGATTTAATCGTGTATATTATAAAATTCTATTTTTACTAGCTTACCCTTGCTTTTCTTGCTGTGTTTGAACTGCAATGACTATACTACGTACACAAGCAGATGATCTTACAAGTGTCTAAGGATCTGAAGATCTTTAGGGTGTTGATTTGGAAACTTATATTGTAAATATTTGTATTTCTATATGTCCTAATCATGTATTAGTAATGTTTTGAAAAACTCTAAGCTTGTATAGAAATATGTAGAACATGTATTTAAATAGTTAGATGTTATTTTTCAAGGTGTTATACAAAAATTTAGACATTTATGAAATTTAATTGTTGATTAAGCTATGACTCAAACCTAATTTAAAAAAAAATTAGAATTTAATCATATTTTGGAGTTATGAGATTAATAGAATTATTTATTCTTGTTATTTTTAGGAATTTAAGGAGAGATGAAGCAATTATGGATATATATTATGAATAGCGATATCAGTTAGCCTAAATCCAATTAGGTTAAATAAGGCCACAAGGTAGAGAGAAAATGTGACCCAAAAGGGGAACCAAAGAAAAGAAAACCTAAAAAAGGCAGTCGTCAAGAACAAACATTCTAGATCTCTATCTTTGGCCACCATGAGTGACTAATTCTTTTCTTCAGGATTGAAAGTAATTTGTTCAATGTATTTTGGTAGTAATTATATATGAATTTGTGTTCTTCTTTGTTATTCGTATTGTCAATTTTGTGTTTAAAACTTGAATTTTTATTCATGAAAGTGAAAGATTAAACCTGATTTTTATGTCAGCACAAGCATTGTCTTCACGAAAAATGTGAGAAATCTTAAACCTGATTTTCTCATAGTAATCAAGGTAAGTGTTCCAAGTATTTCGAAGAGTACAAGAAACATTAGTCCTAGCAGTAAAAACAACACAAACTAAGGCAGGATCACATTCAAGCTATAAACTAGAAATACCCATCTTTTTAGCTTCTTCAATGGCATGTATAACTCCATAAAACTCTGCAACCAAAGCATTCTGAATATCAAGGAAAGAAGTGAAACCACCAATAAAATCCTCCATAATTCCACGAAAAATACCACCACAAGCAACAAGACCAGGAGAACCCCTAAAAGTACCATCAATATTAATTTTAACCCAACCAGGTGAAGGAAACTTCCATCTAACCGAAAGAGGATGAAGAACTTTGTCACTACGAGTATTAATATCAAAGAACTTAAGCACATAAAAGTCGAACATATCATTCCTCATGGAACTTTTAGACGAATTACCCATTAAGCAAGTGAAATCTTTAATGGTGTAAATGATTTTGGAAAGATCAATCTTAACTTGAAATTTAGCATAATTTCTCATACGCCATATCCTAAAAAAAAAAAAGAAAAGGTAATCACAAAGTTTAATCAAATTAACCAAAGGACTATCATCACTTTTAATAAAAGAAATGAGATAATCCACATTAAAGAAATGAGAATTAAGAAAAATTTGTCGAATCCAGCTTCAAATATGCAAAGCATGAGGACATTCAAAAAATAAGTGTTGAATAGATTATTCCTGTTAGAATTGTAGGCCTTAAATAAGACGGGGGCAAATTGTTTATAAAATATTTTCGCAAACTTTAAAGGTATAGAGAAAGTCAATGAAGAATCAAAGAGAAAGGAATCAAGTTAGCCAAGAAACAAAACTGTTTTATTATGTTTCCAGAAACTCAACCGGTTGTTTATGCGATTCAATCAGTTGTTTTTATCGGTTAATAAAAACAAGCCAAAACAGATTTAAATGAGATTAAGGATAGAAAGAATCACACAACAGATTTATACTAGTTCACTCTTATACCAAGAGCTAGTTCCAGTCCCCAGAAACCACTGGGTATTCCACTAAGAAATCAACAAACCACATACCAAAGAGGTGATCTTGAACCCTTCAAGAACACACACCTCCTTTGGCAAACAACACACTACAGATCACAAAACACCCTCTGGATATGCAAACAAGATGTTTACAAAATTATAGTATTCAAGAGAGAAAAAGGATTGATCGCACCTAATACAGATTGAATTCAAAAGTTACAAAGCAGTCATATTCCACTCTTAGACAAATCAATCCAAAACTGGAAGTAAATCTTTGAGAAAACTTATTTGAAAGATATTAATCTGATATCTAACTACCAGGAGCGCAAAACTAATTATTTAAACTCCAAAAGGTTGTTAAAAACATTTAATGAACGAGCCAAATTAGTTTTGAATCAATTAAAACATATTTACCAAACTTAACAAATTTTGTTAAGTATTTTAAAAAAAGAATCAGTTGAAATGTCGAAACAACCGATTGAATTGGTTTGACAACAAAGTCAACCAATTTCAAGCTTTGTCAAAACCTATTTCAAAAACACTAAGTTTAAAACAACCGATTGAAACAATAAAATAAGTAGTTGTTTTTCCACTTCTTTGTAAAACACCCTTTTTCAAAAAGATTTGATTTAATCCAACTTTGGATCCTAACTAAGAGTAGATTTACAAATTCAAACTACCCAAAACCCACACACACAAGCAGTAGCAAAGCCTTCAACCAATCTTCATGGATTTGGAGACATCAAAGCTTATCTTTAAAAATTCTTGCTTTTCACAAAGAGTACACATAAAACATATATGCAAACCTCTGTTACAGAGTCAAGGGAATAATCCAATCACTATCATTCCAAACTTGAAAAATTGTAATCACCAGGAAACTCCTCGAACCATCAGGTACCTTTGCAATGTTTGATAAACAGGTAGAAGAAGACCAAGTTTAAAATGTAAATTGAATATTAAAATATATATTTATTGTACATATTTAAATTATATTAAATAAAAATTTAATGAAAATACACCTTAAAATAAGTAGAGGAATATTAAAATCAACAAAGATTACACTAAATTAAAAAAGGAAAAATAAATTTAACTTAGGATTAATTAATTTAAATAATCTTAAATCTTTGTTTGGAAAAAATGATATTTTCTATTTGATACAATGTATCAAGATTTAAAATGTAATTTCAATTGAAATTAAGTCTAAGAACTAATATTTTGAAAACAAAAATGTACAAATAAAACAGTTTAATAGACATGTATTATTAATGTTGAAATTTATACACAATTCCTTGATAAAGTACAATCTTCAATAAAAATTATTATAAACTAAACCAATTTATTATAAATATGATTGGAATTGAAATAATTTTACATGCATATATTCATAAGCTTTGATTTTGATATGCTATTGTTTATTCATAAAGATTTTGTAAATCATTAAATAACTCTTAAAGTAACTATAATAAAAATTAACAACGATAACATGAAAAACCATAATTAAATATAGCAATATAAATGTTTTTATACCATCAATTCCAGTTTTCCCATATTCTTCTTATGCTCATGTATTTAATGAGTGTGGTGTCTTGTTAATACGTTTTATTGATTTTTAATTTTTTTTACGTTTTATTGTTTTTTAATTTTTTTTGGATTGTGCATATTTATAATCTGTCTTTTTTAATAGGGTCAAAATATCTTTAAAATATTTATTTTATAAAAAAATTATCAATACATTTAAATTAAAATTATATAAAATAGTCAACTATTCCAAAAGCAAATTGAAACAAGAAGATAGAAAAAGGAAAGAGTAAAAGAAGAACTAAATACAATGACTACTTTTTGGAGTCAATTCAAAATTTAAAACTACAAAGGGATAAGATAAAGATAACACTGATTATGATGAGTATTGGGAATAGGGGATATGGTTCATGTTTTTGATGAGTGTGTCATGAAAAGTAGTGTTATGTTTGAATCTTTATAATATGAATATTAGAAAACAATGATGGTGTTACAATGAACAAGAAACAAGAAAAGAGGAACATGAGAAGACACATGCAGTCTCTGCTTTCAACCCTTTTGGTCAGATACAATTTACAAACATATATGAAACCCTAGTTTGATCCTCTCACACATCCCACAAGATTTGCTTCCTATTCTTCTATATTTTTTCTTATTTATATCACTTTTTCTTGGACACATTTTGTAAGATTAGATTTGAATCAGGTTTGTGTAAATGTAATTAAAATTCTTAAGATATTAAATAGATTTATCTAGAAAAAAATCATGAAATAGAAATTAATTTTAAAAATAAAAAATAATTATTTATTATAGTGATTAAATTAAAAATTATTACAAAGACTAAATAAATTTTTGGTTTTTAAATTAGTTTCTATTATTGTTAAATAGTTTCTAAATTGATATCTAATTAGCAACTAAGGTTTTTGCTACCAAATTTAAAATCTAAATAATTGGTAGTTAAAACTTTGGTAGCTAATTAGATACGAAACTATTTCACAATAATAAAAAGTAATTTAGAAACCATTTTATTTTTATTTTTAAAATATCTATAATTTAGTTATTATTACAACTAATTATTTTAATATCTAAAAATTAATTTCTATTTGATGATTTTTTTTAGTTTATTTTTAATTTTAAATATATGTTTTTGGATCTCTCTTATGAAACCCTAGCTTGATCCTCTCACACATCCCACAACATTTGCTTCTTATTTCTTCTATAATTTTTCTTATTCATTATCACTTTTTCTTGGAGATATTTTGTAAGAGTAAATTGAATTAGTTGTGTAAATCTAAATTAAAATTCTTAAGATATTAAATAGGTCTTCTATTTTTTAATTTAAATATATCTTTTTTGGATTTTTTCAAAATTTTAACTATTTTTAGGATTTCGTTAGTAACAACAATAAATGAAAAAATGCATGGATAACGTATTAACATAGTGCTAACTATACATACATATAACAAAAGTAATTCTAATTATAAAATTTGTGTATTAAAGTTTTCATCCACACCAACTTTCCAATTATCGTCATTATCAACAAAATCTAAAATTTTATTGTCATTATTAACAAAATATGTTTGAATTTTCCTGAAGTGAAAATAATATCAAAATTTTTTGAGGATGTGTTTCACGTTTTAAATTTTATAGGTACACAAAACACATTTTATCCAATTATAAATTTTTTATTTAAAATCTGAACACATTTTTTAGAAGTTAGTTATATTGATAAACGAAAATTTTATTCAAATAACGCTTTAATATAATGTTTTTTTTAATCAGCAATATAATCGAAATAATTTTTAATGGTAAAATTCCAAAGTTAAAATTACCATTCAATTCAGATTTTCGTTTATTCTTATAACTAATAAAAACTTAAAGAGATAAAAATAATATTAAAAAATTTGGAAGACATATTTAATATATTCAAAATTTTACAAAGATACGATATATATTTTATCAAATATTTAATTAAGCTCTATTAAAATTTGAATATGATATAATTAATTAAGTTGAAACAATCCCACCCATATTTTTTATCCATCTGTTTTAACAAAATTTGTTATATATTTTTCAGGAAAGGAAAAACAATAAGGGAAAATTACTGCAAATGCTAAAGTTTTCTAAATACTTAAACCAATTACATTATTAACACCTCAATTAAAATAACTGGTTATGTTGAAACAATTATGATAAAAGTTGTTTTTGCTTAAGTGAAATTTGTCTCGATTGATTGAAAAATGTCTCACTTGAACAAAAATATTTTAGGTTGAGTGGAGATTTGGGTGAGAGGGTTGAGTTGTAGTACTATTTTCACTTGAGCAAGAATTGACTCGTTTTAGCGAAATTTTGGTTAAATCAAAGGTTAAGTTAGTGTTATTTTCGCTTGATTGAGAGTGAGCTTGTTTGAGAAAAAAAATATATCATAAATCAACCTCATGAAATAGAACAAATTTATTTTCAATGTTTTAACTAAAACCAAATTAACAAATACAACTCTTAAACATATTTAAAATGATAAGTTGAATCCAAAAATTTACTCAAACATCATCCTTCACTCATTCCAATTCAAACCTGGTCATTTAAATTCAATATATATGTATGTAGATGTTCATCCACATCAAACTCATAAACTAATATATGGAAAATTATAGGAAATTAACATTACTCATTCAAACCTTGTTCAAATCCAGTCTAATAAATTATATTCCTTAGCATGCATAATCTAACTAAAATTCAAAGAACATTAATTTTCAACAATCAAACTATTTTCAAATAAAACACAATCCTTGCATAAAAACCAAAATCTTGTGACCAATTCACCTTCACATCCAGATCATCTATCCTAAGGTTATATATAAAAACGTAAATAGTTTCTTTTACCTATAATTTCTTATTTCAAATAAAGTTTTTGCTCAAACAACATAACTACTCACTATCTAGAAACTTTGATTGAAAATATAATCAATTAGAAATGATCCCTAACTCCTCATCTACTGCAAGGTGTGATCATACTCTAAAAGGGATTATTTTTGGCAAGAAAGAAGAAAAAAGTGAGAGAGAGAGAGGTGTGGGGATTTTATAATTATCCTCAACAACAACAAAATTGACAAAAATTCATTACAATATTCAAGCCTAAGATGACCATTGGAGCTCTAAAAAACTCAACATTCATGGAGTGACATGTGGCAATTTCAAATCCTCTTCATTGGTGGATTGCCATGTGGCAATCCATGTCTTGAAGGCACTCTCCAATAGCATGAAGATAAGTGGAACAAATGAAAGGAAAAGACATGGAAGAGGAACGCCATGTGCATGCATCTACAAGGAGTTGAATGGTCACCTTTGGAGAAAGAAAGGAAGGAAGTGGTGCCTTCATGGATGCTTGTGTGGCGCCATGTTGTAGGTGTCCCCTCTAGGCCTTCTAAGGCCCAAAATTTCTATATTAAAATTGCCCAAAATACAAGGCCGAAAATCCTATGCAAAAATTAAAGACTGAATTTAAAATCAAATTTACTCTATAAAATTTTTACAAGTATACAGAAGGAGATATCATACATGGTCAAAGTGTTGTGGGGGTTCATATCCTGCGATTCCACCTCAGAGATGGAGGAAAAGATAAGAGAATCATATTCTAGTTTTTTTTCTTGGTATCATAACACTACAAGAAAATCATGAAATAGAAACTAAGTTTAGAGACAAAAAATAAATAGTTGCTATAGTGACTAAATTAGAGACTAAAACAAATTTTGGTTTCTAAATTAGTTTCTATTATTGTTAAATGGTTTCTAAATTGGTATCTAATTAGCTATCAAAATTTTAACTACTAATTATTTAGATTCTAAATTTGGTAGCAAACTATAGGAAATTAACATTATTCATTCAAATCATGTTCAAATCTCAGTCTAATAAACTATATACCTTAACATGCATAATCTAGTCAAAACTCAAATAACACTCAATTTCAACATTTAAATAGTCTTCAAACAAAATAGAATTCCTACACAGAAAAAAAAAATCTTGTGGCCAAGTCACCTTTATATCCAGATCATCTGTCATAAGATTGTATAGAAAACATAAATAACTTCCTTTATTTGTAATTCCTTATTCAAACGAAAATTTAAGCTCAAGCAAGAGAATCATTCACACTCTAGAGACTCTGTTTGAAAATCTGATCGGATATAAATGATATCTAGCTCTTTAGCTACTGTAGAGTGTGATTAGATTCTGGAAGGAATACAATTTGGAGGAAAGAATTTAGAGAGAAGGCAAAAAGAACCATCATAATAAGCGAGGCGGTGGCAATTCTGTAAATATTTTCATATTTTTTTGGCTTTTTAACGACGGTTCCTTCCTGAACCGTCGTTAAAAGTAGGTTTTTTTATTTATTTTTTCACCTCCAGCGCATTCCCTCTTCTCTCACATTCAGTTTTCCCTCTTCTCTCACTTCTCACCCGCACCGCCTAAATCCTTGTTCACGCCACTACCCGTGCCGCCGCGTCTGCGCCACCCTGCGCTCCCGCCGCGTTGCCTTGCTTGCATTGCCTCGCGCTCCAACCGCGCCACCTTGCACTCCCGTCGCGCCGCCTTGCTCGCGCTCCAACAGTGCCACCGCGCAAAACTACCGCGCCCTTGCACCTGCGCAAAACCGTCGCGCGGCTCGCCTTCACCTGCGCGAAATCGTCGCGTCGCACCCCTGCACCTCCGTGAAACCGCCGCGCCGCGCCCCTACACCTCCGTGAAACCCCTGCGAGCCCTTTCCCTGCTCCGCCAGCTCTCCCACGCCAGCACCGCCTCCTTCCTGAATCGTTCGTTAAAAAAGTTCCCGCGCGAGTTTCTTTTCATCTTCGTTTCACTTTTGTGGTTAGTATATTTTTATTTATTATTTAATTATATATTAAATATTATTAACTATATTTTGAAAGTGTTTGTTTTGAGTTAGATATTGATTTTATATATTGAACGAACTAAGTCTGAGTCCGAAGGTGTTCGACCTTCGGCAATCTGAATTTAGTTTTTAATGATTAGATATTGTTTTTATATATTGAACGAACTGATTTATATATTAAAATCTTTAAACTTTTGATTTATTAAATATATTAGTACTAACTTATTGAAATTTAGGTATCTTATGCTTTGATGAGGGGAAACACAATATATATGGGTTTTTAGACCCTCAAATCATTCAATTAATTGAAAACAAGAAGTCGGAAACACAAACATACATCACCACTACTTTAAAGAATGGTGGAAAACAAATTTATTTTTCTCCGTACATCCATGAGTAAGTTCTTATTTATTAAATAAGTTTTAATAAATTATTGAAATAAGAGAAACTAATTAACAGATTTGTTATACAGGCATCATTGGCAACTATTGATCATATCTGTTCAAGATCATACGCTGCATGGTTTTGCTCCTTGCATAAAAGATTCCCTACCTATTTTAAAAACATTATAGATAGGTACGATAGTGTCATTTAACATTGATTATTACTTATACATTATATAATGTTATGTATTGTAACATGAAATCTTATTATTTTAGTGCTTACTCTGGATATAATATGTTGTGTGGGAGGAGAACTTCAAACGCACAAAAACTCACTTGGATGTATCTTAAGGTATTAAAAGTATATGTGTTCACTCAATTTAATGTGTTTCACTCATTCATTTAAGACATATATTTTCACATGCAGTCCAACAAGCAATCTGGAAATTATGAGTGCGGTTATTATGTTATGCAGTGGATATTGACTATTTTGCAAGCTGAAATTAAGAAAGGTTGGGATCAGGTAATACTTCAATACAATGAGCACTTTAAAATTTAGGATTTATTATTCATGCACTAATTCAAAAAAACTTCAAATGTCAAAGTTGTTCAAGACCAACACCTGTTAGATTCGGAAGCATTGGAGTATGTGAGAACAACATGGTCAAAGTATATTTGTAACCATGTATAACACCTTAGGATAGATAAATCATTAGAATGACATACTTTTTCATATATTAGCAAAACTTTTTGTATAATGTTATAATTTGTTGTATGTATTTTTCATATTTAAATTATAATTTTAAATATTTTGATTTGTTGAAGTTGGAAATTTTATGCAGGTTTGTGATTTATTAAAAAACAAAAAATATTTTTTTTTTTAAAAAAAACCTAGATATAACGACGGGAACCGTATTTAAAGGTCATTTAAAAAAAAAAAATAACAGTCACTTATAATGACGGTTGATGAATCGTCGTTAAAACAGGTTTTAACGACGGTTTCAGAACTGTCGTTAAAAGTCACCACTTTATAACGACGCCCACAATAACGACGGTTCTGAAACCGTCTTTATATGTCGCTTTTAACCGTTGTTAAAGTACCTTTTTGTACTAGTGTATAGGTAATAGGGAATATCCAATTTTTTAAATTAGGTATGAGTATAAGTAATACTTGATTTTTTTAAATTGTGTATAGGGATATGTATGAGTATGTACATATTCGCCCCGTCCACGTCCACATACCCATCCCAATACATATCCTTGTGCTCATACTTGTCCTTGTTTTAAGTTAATAAGACATCTTTAATTTATTAATTAAGTAACCTGAAAAACTTATATTAACTTTTCTTTAATCCTCAGTTTCGTAACTTATTTCTAGGTCATACATTTTATCATTTATACTCTTTTCTATAATTATTTGACATTTATCAAATTATTTGTTGATACTCTCATTTGATATTTATATAATTATATATTTTTTCTTATATTTCACGTTAAAGAAAAATAAATATGTATATTTTTACCTTAAATACTTGATAATATAATGTATTTCTTTACAATAATTTATATTTTTTATAAATTTATTTAATTAATATTTATAATAATCAAGAAGTGGAAATGGAAGTGGGTATAGGTATACCCTTTTCTCAATAAAGATGAACAAGAAATTTATACCCATTAAATATCAGAATAAGGATGAGATAAATTTTTAGGTCACATATGAAAATGGGATAATAAAACCCACACACCTAGTTGAGATTTTATTATTGATTTTTTTCTAAAAATAATAACTTGGAGAAGGTTTTATAAATTACGTTAGATCCCAATCTTAAACGAAGTGAAAAATTCACACGCATAGGAAGAATTATAAATAAAAAGGTTTTCTTATATAACCCACTTGTATCCGATACTTAATATAAAATCACTTATTAACTCATATTTTGACAAAGTTATGTATAAAACGTATAAGATATAAAAAAAAAATGAAAATAAATTTCTTTATAAATTAAATTTAATATATACAAGTTAATTTATATATTTTCTACATATATAAGTTTAAAAAATAATTTTTCTATGAAATTTTTCCAAAAGATGTTACCTATATATTATTGTTATATGGTCCTCACAAGATGCAAAGATACCCTACATAGATTTTATGCCCACCTTTGGGATTGCTTGTTCCAAATAACCATTATTTTGCTTCTTACACTTTATTTCTACCTGTCAAAGGCTCAAGTGGCATGTTTCGTTATGACATGGAACTTCAATCTATCTATGATTTTATTCTTATTCTAGTACAATGCTGTCTTTGAATAATGTTTTTCAATCTAATTTTTAAAAGGGGATTTTGTCATCAATCTCTACCCTAACAATAAAAAAATGTATAGATATAAGTAAACAAAACCCACAGCAAATTATTAGAGGTTTTTTTTAATTACAAGATTTTATTAATTAGGTTTTCTATTCTTACCCTAACAGGACTTTTTTTATGAAATGTGTTAGTTTGTTTGGAATGAGAAAAGAAACAAATAAACAATTAAGAACAAATGTTTGTTAAAAAATATGTTTTAGTTGTGTTAAAATTTATATAAGATGCGCACAACTGAAAATTTTCATATTTTGAGATTTTTTTATAAGTTTTGTGTTAAAATTCATAATAAATAATGAATTTCTTACTTATTTCTATGTAACTTTGCAAAGTCACGAAATATTACAAAAATAAATCACAATATATGAATTATTTTAATAATAAATCAAAATAATAAAAAATATGTTCTTCCTTTTTATATAAATATATAAGTAAAATGAGTGTAATTTTTGTGTCTCCAGAGAAAACCATGATCTCTATTTAAAGTGTTAACTGATTGGTTTTATTAAATTTATTCTACCTAAAACCTTCAAAATTTTAGTTTGTACTAACGAAATCGGGATACAATTTTTTAAAATAATAATATTGTAATTTTAGTAAACATTTAGCAAATATTTAGAAATTTGAAGAATTTAACAAAATATTTATATTTGACTGAAGACTTTATCATGAATTTGAAAATGATTATTTAAAAGTTTTAAATAAAAGAAAATAATCAAAGATTTAATTATAATAAACAAATATTAAGAAATTAAATTTACTTTCAAAATTGTTACAACAATAACAATGTAAACTTTAATCACAATAAAAAAAATTGAAAAACACAGTTAAACCTAACTTTATGAATAGATCTCATTATAACTTTTTTCTTCTTTTTTAGATTTTTCCTCATTTCAAATATGATTAATTTTTTCGACAAATTTTGTTTCTCTCTGTATGTTTTCTTTCTTTTGAAAGTACCTCTTTTGCTCCTAACACATCTATAAGTAATGATAGTGGTTTGAATACTAAGTTGTTATTTAGAATCCTAGTTCAAATCATTTCTCACCAGGGAGGGGTTACATCTTTCAATGAATACAACATGAAAGTTCACTCTCCTAGGTGTCTAAAAAGACACTTCTTATGTTATCTTCTAAGCTTTCATGCATCCATACATTTTGGCAATGCTCCTGCTGCTCTAGGCTCCAGGCTCCAGTAAACTTTTGAGGGTTGCTTATCTTTTTGACAACATTTTGGCACAATGCATCCTCTACATTTATTTTCTTCTTAATAGTAGGCTTTATATAATCATTGGAAGAAGGTAGATGATAAGAGGCGGTGGCTGATTCTTTTGTACCATCACTTGCTAAAAGTGCAAAGTAGTTGCGTCAGGGGATTTGGTAGTGCTTGCAACTTTAGCTCTTGTCCTAAGAGACATTTCAACATTGATGTTTAACACGAGTCTTCTTGAGGACAGATGTATGAGGAAATCTCTGTAAAACAGACTCAAGGCTTAAGAACATTCTTTGATCTTATGTTAGCTTGGAGTCAACATTGAGCTTATCATTTGATATTCCTTCACTTTTTTATTAGAAATTCTAATTGATATTTGTGATGCTCCTTTCACTTTACATTACTCAATATTGTTTTTGTTGGGTTTAATAGTGTCAAAGTTCAAGAGGGAGGGGGATTTGAATATCAAACTGATTTTCTAGAAAATAATAAGAGTATGAACAAGCCCAGAAAGAACAAATTTATTTTTAATTGAACAGATTCAATTTCTGCCAGATTAACAGATAAGCAAGGATTCGAGTGCAGGGATGAAGAGAAATGAACGCACAACAGTTATACTGGTTCACTCAAATGAGCTACATCCAGTCTCACCTAATCCAAGGTGAAATCCACTAAACAAAACGTATCAAACACACTTACACAGCCACTGTTCTTGAACCCTACAAGAAACTTGGCACACTTGCTAAAAAACCCTATTTCAGCACAGCAACACCTCTCACCAAGCTTTAGAACAAAACAAGAACAAGCACACTTTTGATTTTTGAAATCTTGTAAGAACACATGCTAATTCTCTGTAAATCTTCAATTCTCTTATGTAAAACTTGTTTTCTCAAATGTATGATCGATGTTTAAACGTAGGAACAAATTTCTTTTTATAGAAAAACAACTTATAACACATTTTCAAAAAAAAGTTAAAGTTGTTATAAAAATAACAGATTAAAAATAAAATGAACAGATTTATTTTCAAAAGCAGTTAGAGAATTTGTTATGTGAAGGAGACTCAATCAACCATTCTGGTGCAGAGACAAAACGAAAAACCGTTTAAGATAAACATGGCACCAGACTAAAAAGAATCTATTCATTTACAGATGAACAAATTTCTTTTTCAAAACGATAACAGAAAAGACTTAACTATTGAAAGACAGTCGTTTTGAAAGAGTGAAGACTTAGTCAAAATACTTGATGCACAAAACCTGATTTTCAAAAGACTTAGTCAATGCATCAGTTTAAAAAAGAATCTCTTTATTTAGAAAAGAACAAATTTATTTTTATGCAGTAAAGGTGTTTTTTGCAAAACATGTGAAAAACAGTTTCAGAAAATTTGTGTTTGCTCTTATCACATGGTCAGGGGTTAAGAGGTGAGTTACTCAGCAAAAAGTCTACTCTTGAACAACCTCTAAACTCTACCTAAGACATTCTTAAAGCAAATGTAAATATACATGAAATGTACACAAATGGCTTCATCAAACACATGTCTTGAAAGGGGCAACAACCATCTTCAATAGTTTTATCTATATGACAACTTAGATTTTGCGTTGAACATATCATCTAATCATCATCGATTTTTCATTATATCAAATGGTTGGTGTTGTATGAGTTTCTTGTTTGATATTTATCAATACTCATCAAATGAAGTAGAAGTTCAACATAGTGTTCTACCATTTTTCGAACGAAGCACTTTTCTAATGATTTGTTCTTCAACATTTGTTAGACATAACTTCATGCTTTGATGTTTTTAAGAACTTAATAAAAAACACATAGTATTGTATTTCTGCTCTAACATATTTATTATAAGAAAGAATTAAAAATCATAAAATAAAAATATTTTAGTTATTTTATTACGATCAAGAAATGTTATTATAAAATTTATTTTTAAAAATTATGCTAGTAAAATTAGAAATAACTTTCGACTATTATCTATTTAAAAAATATAAAAATAAATATTTTGACAGGTATTATTATATTTATACATTTTTATGACTTTCTAATTTTCATTTCGCAGATAGTCATTGATATGGGTTGTACAACACTTTGAAAGAAGATTCAAAGAAGCTTTTGTATATGGGTTGTACAAGTTTCATACAACAAAACAATTTTAAAAATTGAGAATGAGCATGATTTATTTCTAATTTATTTGAATTTTTTTTCAAATTATGATGATATTAAAAAGGTAATTATTTGATTCATTCGTAGTTAATTGGATTGCAATTAAAATATTATTTGCATAATAACTAATTTGATACTATTCAAAAAAAGGTAATTTCATAGTCATTAATTTTAATTCAAGCAAAAAAATATAATAATTAATTATATTACTATTAGCGTATATTTTTTAAGAAAATAACTCACATAAAATTAATTATAGGTTAAAAACATGTTTTCCTTTATATATTTTGATTGAAATGCATAAGAGAAGTTACTTCAATTGTGTAGAGTGAAATAACATTTCAAATCCAATGAAAACAAGATTCTGTTTGATATAAATTCAGAATACATAACAAAATTGTGTATTTTGAATACACACCCTCACTGACATAACATAAATAAATTCTTATAAAATATTTTCGTAAATAAAGAGAGCAACAAGTTGGGGGATAAGTAGTAAATTGGGAGGTACTAAATGAAGACCCTCCCTTGATTAGCCTGGGCCCACTAAAATTTTGCCACCAAATGGGCTTGGATCAGCCAATTCTCTGAAAATCTAGAACAATTTTGATAAGGTAGTTTCTTCCTGCACCCCTACATTTTTTTTCCTGCACCCCCACAATGTAATGCAAAGACAATAATATTCCTACTATTTTTTAAAAACCCCAAAATACACATAAAATCCACACTACTCTTTCTTCTTCCAGACAATGCAATTCGGTAATTTTACGGAATGGGAAATCTGTATTTTTTTTTTTCATTTTGGATTGGAAAATCCATAAATATTCTGGATTGATGAATCCGGTAATCTTCCGGATCCATCAATCCATAACAAAAATTAGACTTCCAGATTCAGCAATCCGAAAATCAACAAGTTGCTTTCGAAACAAGGTAAAGGTTAGTTTTGGGATTTACAAAATTGTGGGGGTGCAGGAAGAAAAACGTAGGGGTGCAGGAAAAAGAAGCCTTTTGATAAATTTTCCCTGCACCATATCAATTCCATCATATACCCAATTTGTTATAGAAAATGATAAAAATGCCCCTATAAAATCACGAAAATAACTTTAAACAAAAAGAGGACGTTGATAAAAATTACTTCCAGAATTTTTTTTCTTTAAATATTCTGGATTTAGATTTTCATAACACATTTTTAAATTCCAAAAATTCTTTTTCAAGTAGATGTTCAATTTTGTGTTCTGAATTTTTTTTCCAAAATGTATTTTTTTAATTTTGAATTATATTTTGAATAAGGATGATTTTGAAATTTTAAAAAATGATAGATACAAGTTAAAATTGAAATAGTGCAGAAAGAAATTGTCAACAATTTTTCCCAAAAATTCTACCTAGCTCATTCTGCCAAACTTATTAGAAACTTCTCTAATAGGATGCAAACAATTCAAGACAATTAAAAAAGTTAAGAAAAATACCAAAAAAACTTCTTCATAAATGGCTTAAACACTTCATAAACTTGAATCTTTGCGTAAGAGGACTAAATTCAGTATCATTGGAACCAATAATTTATTGATAATTATTATTATTATTTAAAAATATAATAATTTATTTAAATTTTTATAATTATCATAAAAATTAATAAATTTATTAACTAATAATACTTGTCTCTATAGAAGGTTTACTGTATGAAATTTGATAATGTTATACTCTAATCTTATTCAGAGCTCTCTGCTCAACACCAGCATAAACTTCTCCATCCTTCTTATTTAACCAAAATAATAAAAATTTACAATATATATATATATATATATATATATATCGTATTTACAAAAATCATTTTTTTAGTACAACTTACTTAGTTCTAAATTGATGCGTTGTATATGGGAGTTTGAGTTTGTAATATCTTTTATCTCTTTATTTTTATTTTTAGTTGTTTCTATGTTATAAAGCTAAAGTTTGTATTGTTACAACATAAATAATAATTTGGTGCTATTGTTCATAAATTAGAAGATGGAAATGATGTTGTTGTTGTTCATGTTTTAAAAAAGTTATATAAAAACCACTTTGACTTAATAAAGAATTAATTTTAGATTTTTGAAAGAATTTTGAATATTATGGAAGGAAAACTCTATTACCGGATTTCATTCTAGGGGCAAATTTGTAAAAGGAGGGACCATCCTTTATCATTTTATACCAAAAGTAGAAATATGGTAGCCTGGAGGAATTTAAACTTATTTCTTTGGTGTTATAAAAAAATGTAAAAAAATTGAGGTTTAAATTAGTGTTATCCAAAATAATGGATCAAACTGAAAGTGTGTTTATTGGAGGAGGAATTTAAGGGAGAGTGTTCTAATGAATGAGGTAATAGAAGAGATAAAGAGAGTGTTCTAAATTATTTGATAAGTTAGTCAACTTTCTTATTTTTAGCTGGAAGTTTTATAAGTCACTTGATTTGTTTATTTTGATTCATCTTTTGGTTTGGTTTGTAGTTAGTTAGTATTTGAATTTTCTATATTTGAAATGATAAGCTTATTGTGTTATTTGTAATGCTTCTTCACCCTCTTCATTTTTTTTTCTCTCTCTTCTTAAACTTCTTCTCTTTCTCTCCCTCTAACTTCTCTCTCATTTTACTCCAAATCTTACCTCTTTTAGAATATGGTCACGTCTTTAGAATATGATCACGTCAATTGTTGGGTGAGGTTCATTTCTACCTTATCAGATTTTCAAATAGAGTAAGTTCTTGTTTACTTTAAAGATTTCTTGTTCTTTTTTCTCTAATGATTTTTCCATCAATCTTGGAGGGGTTAGTTGAGAAAAGTGATAATCTCAACTTGGTTAAGTTCATACTAAAATTTTGTTATGTTTGGATACCTTACTCTAGGTTCCTAGATTTAGTTTTATTGCTTAGATTTAGAAGTTGCTTTGAATAAAGGAATTGCATGTGCAAGGAGTTATTATGTTTTTTTTTTTTTATAGAACCTTAGGATTAATGATCTAAATGTGAAGGTGGCTTGATCACAATATTTTATACAGTGATTGTATTTTGTTCACAATTTTGAAATTTAATGTTATTTGAGTTTTGGCTAATAGATGTTTGTTTAAGAATATTTTGAATTGAACACTCGATGAGAAGTTGATCTAGTAACTGGATTATGCATGCTAAGGTATATAGTTTATTAAACTAAGTTTTGATCATGGTTTTGATGAGTTTATGAGTTAGATATGAATGAATATATATTGAGTTTGAATGATTAAGATTGAATTGCAACGAGTGAAGGATGATGTTTAAGCAATTTTTGGATTGTAGTAATAAACTTGAATCTGATAGTTGTATTTGTTAATATGATTTTAGATAAAACCTTGAAACTTAATTTGCTCTACTGCATGAGGTAGATATTCTAATATTTTTGCTCAAGCAAAAATAAAATAGAAGTTCAAGTCTTACTTCCGCTTTATTTTTGGTAAAGCAAAAATAGAATTGTAACTCAATCCTCTCTGCCAAATTTTAGTTCAAGCAATATTATTTTAGCTCAAGTGAGGCAATTTTCGCTTAAGCGAGGTAATTTTTTCTTAAGCAAAGCTCAAGGAGTCAATTTTAGTTTAAGTGAGTGATTTTTCATAAATCCAACAAAAAATTAATATTTTTCTTTTCTTTTCTTTTTATTTTATTTTTGTCTCTGTAATGGAATGAATGTAAACGTTTTTCTAAAGGCAAAATGAATATTAATTTGTATATTAATTGATTTGTGGTTTTGTTCATGGAAATAATTGTTCAGAATGATAAGACTTGTATGGAATTGAAGTCACAAATCTGGGATGATATGTTGACCATTGTTTGATTTGGGTATTAAATATTGACACCTATGTTGTAATAAAAGTTCCTTACTTTAGTAAGGGTCTGTTTGTTTTTTAGCGGAGAAAGACAAAGTTATACTGTTCACAAAGAAAATGTGAATACCAAAATAATAAAATATATTAAAACACAGAAACCGAAAAAGTTTTTACCTTCTAAACTTTCTTCACACATTTGCGAAGAAAGTTATATAATATCTATATTTATTTAATTAATTAATTGTAAATTACATTTTTATCTTTTTTATTTTAAACTGAAATTATTTTTATTTTTATTTTTATTTAAGTTAAATTATAATTTAAATATAAAAAATATAATTAAAATAATAAAAAATAATTATTATAAAACAACATAATTAATTATATTATATATTATATATAATAAATTATAAATATAAATAATAATAATAAATATAAATATAAATTTAATAATAAAGAAATAAATTTATATAATATTATTAATTACAAAAAATAAAGATTAAAATAATAATTTTATTTAATTTAAAAATTATTTTTTATTTAATATTTACAATTATAAATATTTAAATAATATTTTAATTAAAAATAATTATAATTTATAAATAAATAAATAAAATTAATTTTGTAACAATTTTTAAATGTAAGGGTAAATATGTAAAGTCATATTTTTATCAATTAAAAAAATACAATTTCAATCACACTCATCACATCACTCACAAATTTTCATAAATTTTCCTCACACTTTTCACTCTATTTACCTTAATCCAAACACCCTAACTTTCTTTACACTTTCTCCTCAAATCATCTCAAATCCACTCCCTCATTTCCACCCTCTAATCCAAACAAAGCATAATGGTCTAAGTCACATATACTAAATATCAGGTGGTGAGAAACTGAGGAAGATGGTTTTTGCACACTGTGATATATGTAGATGCATGACTTTGGTTGTATTGGACTTACCACGATCCATTATTCTTGGGTTCACTAGTTAACCTAAGTCTTGGATTGAACTAGATGTTAGTCTTTGGTGGACTGTGATAAGGCTGTTTCTTCCTGCCATACCTTCTTATGCCACCCCCATATGTTTTTTATATTCCAAAAATACCATTTTAAATATTCTGGATTACATAATCCGAAAGCTAATTTTAGGTATAGGAAAGACTTCTGGATTATGTAATTAGCTTCCGGATTATAAGAATAACATTTGGAAAAAAAAATTATATTTTGAATCTCCTTATATAAATATTTGTATTTATGTATATATTTTTTATGTTTAAGTTATAATTTGAATTACTATAAAATTTATAAAAATCCTTTAATAAATTTATAATATAATGGATGATTTGTTTAGGACGTTAGATTAATAGAGTGAAAGTGAAACCCTTATGCTTTTATTATAATATTCTCTTATTGTTAATAATTTTTTCAAGTTCCACCTCAGTTAACCCTTTAACAAAGATATGTGTCTTGGTTAAAGACCGAGGGAACTATTATTATGTATTACATGAATAAAGATCAATTTCCTAGCCGATTTAATTTTAAATTATTTGTTCGATCCCTTAGTTTATCTAAAATTAACACTGATGCTAACTTAAAATAAGTTAAAAGTAAAAATACACTTACATTGGTTGAAACGACACTAATTTAAATAACTATAGATATTAAAATTAACATTAATTAGCCTAATAGTAACTTTAATAAATAGTATGATATATTAAATTAATTTCAGCTAAATTGATACTAATTTAAGTAAATATTAAAAATAATTATATTAACTTAGTTAAATTTATACTAATTTAAATAAATATAAATATTCAAATTAAACTATGTATATTAGCTTTTAGCTAATTTTAATATAACCAATTTTATCAAAAAAATAATATTATAACTTTGAATTAAAGTTTTTCTACACTTATTATTTGATGATTAATTATTAACACGTTACCGTTAGTATGAGTAGATAATCTTAATAATAAAATCATCATTCCTTATCTTTTTTAAAGTTATATTAACCTAACTAATTATGAATCATTTTTTTTACAATTTTATCTAAATTTGAGAATATTCTTATAATTTACAACATAGTCTGAAAACAAGTGAATCCACATCTAATTTAAAAAATAATAATAATGATACAATATTAGAAAGTAAAATCACTACATGCATATGCCAAAAAAAGAAAAGAAAAAGAAAAACATATGAATGAACATGATTAAGTTCTAGAACTTTTCCATATTAAAGCATGAAAGTATAACATGAGGCCACAAACATTGCGTAATGAAGAATATTATATGAAGGAATTATTGAGTATTAGGATCCGAAACTCGATATTTTATCATAATTTTTTTTAAAAAAGTAAATGAATAAAAAAATATATTTAAATTATTCTTAAATTTTTTATAAACTATGTGTAACTGTTGAGTGTGCTGAAAATTATATAATTTTAATTTTTATATTAAATTACGTAAAGAACTGAACTATGATTTTATAGATATTATCATGCTAATGGAAAAGTGATTCTTTGTTGATTTTGTGTGCATGGTTCTAACAAAAAGTGTTTCCATTATGAGTCGAAAATGAATGATTATGTGGAAGTCCATTTAAAGGAGTGTAAAAGACATATGATTTTCTTACATCTATCTCTCTTACCTGTATTATTTTCTTGTTTTTATGATCTTTTATATTCATTTTTGTGAATAAAAAGTAGTAAAAATATATTTTTATAATTACATTATTGATAAAAAAAAATAATCACCAAATGATTAGTTATATGTCGTAAAATATATATGTAAAAGGCCAACTCAAATAACATTAATTCAAATTAATAATTTCTTATTATAAGACTTTATAAAACTTTATATATTATCAAAAACATAGGTTATTACAAAGTGAACTTTAAGTCTAATTCAACCTCATAAAATCGGCTCATGAGGTGAGGTTTGAACTCACTTATACATACAATGAATTGTCTTCATCTCTAGTCGATGTAGGATTTGGGATGGACTTTAAGCCTAACTCAAACCCATAAAAACGACTCATGAGGTGAGATTTGCACTCACTTATATCACTACAAGAAAATAATGAAATAGAAATCAATGTTTAGATACCAAAATAATTAGTTACAATAGTAACTAAATTAGAGACCATTTTAGAAACTAAAAAAAATTGGTTTCTAAATTAGTTTATACTATTGTTAAATAGTTTCTAAATTAGTATCTAATTAGCAACCAAGATTTTTGCTACCAAATTTAGAAAAACTAAATAATTGGTAGTTAAAACTTTGGTTGCTAATTAGATACCAATTTAGAAACTATTTAACAATAATATAAACTAATTTAGAAACCATTTTTTTTAGTTTCTAAAATGGTATCTAATTTAGTTACTATTGCAACTAATTATTTTGGTCTCTACAAATTGGTTTCTATTTTATGATTTTCTTGTAGTTTATACATGAATTGTCTTAATCTCTAGTCGACGTGAGATCTTCAACATAGGTATTGTATTTATTTGTTTGTATTTTCATTACACTATCTATCTTATCATTTTAATAAATATATATATAATTTTTTATTTTATGTAATTTTATTTATTATATGAAAATAAGGTAATTAAACATATTAGACACCATACATTATATTAAGTTATATTTTAATAAAAAAAGTTTAATTATATAAGAACTTGTAGTTTAATTATACTTACAATGTGAACAATTAAATCTATGTGGAGTGTCCTCCCTTTATTATTAGGTTCTTTTCTGTTTTATTTTTTTCTTCACTACACTCACACACACACTTTTGGTATATACTTTTTTAATCTTTTTGGGTGGTGCTTGTAATGTTTGTTAGCACTAGAGACGTGAGTGTGTTGAATATTTGATAATGACTTTTAAGGGACAACACTTGGCCATTGATGTTCCTAGGAATGTCCTAAAAAATGAAAGTTCTCTATCCAACTAAAATGTTAAGCTTTAGAAGTTTTTATAATTCAAACTAACTTGATTAAGTTAGGTATAAAGTAATTTGTAGATTTGGTTTTGTATAATTTTTTTTTCAATTATTACTTTTAACTTGAAGGTAAATTAATTTTATTTAACTATAGTATTGACAAACTAGTACAAAATGTATCTTAATAAGAAAGAATATTATATTTAGAGAGATAATAATATTAGGAACATATTATCAAAATGAAAAATTATATATAAGACTATCAAAATTATCAAAATGAAACATTTTTTCAACTAATGATAAAGTCATTTTGTAATTAGGATAAACAAGATAGTTAGGGTAATTAGAATAAGTTATTATTTTTTGTAGTTTATTTTGGAATTTATGTTTTAATTATTTTTTAAATATTACTTACTAAATTATCCTTTTTTTTTAAAATATTACTTACAAAATCTTTTTGGTAAAGTTTTCAAAGTTTCACAAAACATTAGAGCAAATAAATAAATATAAAGCATAACAAGTGTCTCATCTTACAATCAACATGCCCAATAATTCTTTATCAATCTACAAGAGGATCTCTTACTTTTATTTATTTATTTCTCTTCCTTTTAGCATGAAAATGGACCCTTTACTTATCTAATATGAATAATGATTCCTTATGATTCCTTGACACTTATTTGGATAATATATATACCACATATATCACAATCGCACTTCTCATAAATAAAATTAAAAAAAATGAAATAAAACCTTCAATCTTTTCACAATTAGGCACCACCTTAACTTTAATTTCTAAGCCAACAATGCCACCTGGATTTGCCCTATGTTTTAAATAAAGCATAAAGCCACACTTAGGTACAATTCATATTAGAATATTTCCCAAGAGAAATAGTATAAGAATATACTATTCAATACAAGTTTTTTTGGATTTTTTTCATTTCAAAATCATAAAAAATTAAAATTAATCTCTTACTTACACTACAAAAAAATCATGAAATAAAAATAAATTTTAGAGATAAAAAATAATTAATTACTATAGTAATTAAATTAGAAACTATTTTAAAAACTAAAAAAACTTTTGATTTCTAAATTAGTTTGTATTATTGTTAAATGGTTTCTAATTAACTATCCAGGTTTTTCTACCAAATTTAGAATTTAAATAATTGACAGTTAAAACCTTGGTAGCTAATTAGATATCAATTTAAAAACTATTTAACAGTAATAGAAACTAATTTAGAAACTAAAAAAAAATTTAGTATCTAAAATGTCTTTAATTTAGTAACTATAGCAATTAATTATTCTTGTATCTAAATTTGGTTTATATTTGATGATTTTATTGTAGTATTAATATTTTTCTCTTCTGATTTTAATGTTCATTATGAAATCTCATGTTTCTATTATAACACATTGGTAAGTTAAAAGAAAAAAAAAGAAAAAATAAAAATATATATATATATATATATATATATATATATATATATCCATTTCGGAATTAAGTATTTTGTTTTGTCACTATTTTACCTTTTAAAAGCATCTTCATCATTATTCCTAAAAGTAAAACTTTTAGGTATATAAAAATAAATCCCTCAACTGAATATTAAGAAATAAGAGTATTCGTATATAATATTTTTATCTGCTGATTTTAGTGTTGGTTTTGATATGTTTTCGTGGTATGAATTTATTTTTAAAAAAATCTTATAGATTAAGAAGGAAAAATATATCTTATTTTGTTTTAAAATTGTGTGTCTTCGTTACACTTTTGCCTTTTAAAATAAATACTTTAATAAATTAAGAAAATAAACATGTATAAATTATTTTTAATTTTCACTTTTAAAAAATATTATGCTTTTAGATATAGAAAAATAAACTCCTTAATTAAGAATTAAGTAGTAAGAGCGTTTGCTCCTGAAAAATTATTATAAAAACTTATGTTATCATAAAAAATTTAGAGTAAAAATAATAAAATGCTATTATCATACTTTTTTTAAACAAATAGGCTCATAGCCGAAAGTGGAAATACTTTTATAGAATCTTCCAATTACAAAGTACCACACGTTAATGTTGTAGATGGTGAAGTTGTGTTAGATTGATTACATATTTTAATTTTGAGTTATAAATATAAATATGTTTAATATTTGGAAAGGATAAAATTAATTGGAAATTATTTACAATGACAATTTATAGTTATTAAACTCATTATAATTGAAAAAACAACACACTGTTTTTATAATTATTAATACAAAATAAAAATAGTAAAATAAGTTTGAACCAAGAAAATTGTATTGACAAAAGCATTAGAAGGCATGAATCTTCCCATGCGAATAAATAATAAACATGATTCTCGCCAAATATAATTTGTTTAGCATCTTCCAATTACAAAATTATTATAAATTAATACAAAATCTCTTTATAGTATTTTTTTTTTAATGATGAAGCATATGAACATAAATTATTATGTTGCACTCGAATTCACTGTACGAATTACTGCGTATATATTCGGTTCATGAGGAACTGTGTTCTGTTGTATCACATTCAAAGTGGTTTCTTACTTACTTTTCCTTTCTCAAATCAAAGCAAATCGCACATCACAAGTCACCAGAACGCACACTCTTTGCTTTGCTTTAGGCCAAAGTTGAGCACAAAGGAATATGAGATGCTCAGAATAAAGAAGTGTGATTAGAAACAAAATAAATGAGAATTTGGCAAAACATCATGTGATGGATTCTTGTTCATAACAAAAACTAACTCTATTCATAACTATTTCTCATTTCAGGCTTAACTGTCATGATTCTCACCATTCTCAAAACAAAATATGAACACAATCTCATTGTACCCTTTTCAAATATTTAGGCTACAACACAAGGTTCTAAAATAGGGGAGAAAATGGGGCTTAAGACTGACCCACCTGCTGGTTTTCTGCATCTATGGAAATTCACAGAATGAAGAGTGATTTGGTTTTTGGTGTTGAGATAGCTAGTTGTGATCATAGAAAACAAGTTTTTTGCATCTGGGTGTGTAGTTTTCAATCATCATCATCTTTGAAGTTGTTCAAGTTTGGATCTTTTGTACTTGAGGAGGCTGAGCAATGGAACCTCCAATAGGATTTTGGGCTTCATTATGGAACTTTGTTTGCTTTCTGCCTTTCTTCATCGGTCTTTGGCTTCTTGGCAACATCAAAGGTGAATGTCCATGATTATTTTTCCATTTTTCTGAGTTAGATGAGCTGATTTTTTTATATGCTTTGATTGAGAAATACATGTTGAACTTAAAGAGATGGAATTTCTTGATGATCAGTTTTCAAACTGCCTATGCAAACCTTTTCTCCTTTGACAATGATGAAGAGAACATTTGAAGATTGGCAGATAATCTAGCATGTGTTCCATTTTAAAGCATATTTGTCGGAGATTTACTCATTTTATTTAGCTGGTGACAAATACACATCGAATGATGTTTCCATGATTGTGTGATATTAACAAGGGAAAACAATTAAATTCAATGTTGATGATTGCAGTTTTGTTCATTTAACGCAACAAATTTTATGTTATTGGAAATTAAAAAAAAAAACTATTTAGAAGACATGACAGAAACAAGTACGTGGTATTTCAAAATTTCAACTATGACAAGGAATTTAGCAGTTTATTTTTAGTTGTTTTGTTCTCTCTCCCTTTTCTTTGATCATTACCTATCTGTTGTTCTTATAGAAGATATATAAGTGAAGTTTCTGCTTGAGGATTATGTTTATCAAGCTCACTCACTCTCAATCTGTACTATGACTTCAGGTGTCATTTTCTGCCCATTGATATGCTTAATAATGACAATTGGCAACTCAGCTATCATATATGGTCTTTGGCCGATACATTGTATCTGGACATATTACTGTGTAGTTAGGTGCTTACCTTGGCTTCCAGTCTCTTAAGTTTGATTTTCTCATTGCTTTAGATTTGTTATTGTTTCTTGTATTGATTTCCTTAACTCACAGATCTGAAAAATTAGGACCTGCACTGAAGTTTGTTGCATGCACGTGTCTACTACCCTTGGTGTTGATTTTATGGCCATTGGTTGGCATTGTTGGAAGTGTTATAGGTGGAGCAGCCTATGGATTTTTTGCACCAATATTTGCTACTTTTGAAGCTGTAGAGGGAGGAAAAGAGTACAAACTTGTCCACTGTTTTATTGTATGTTTCTTTTTTGAGGTTACTAAAATCCTTGGTAATTTTGTCCTTCTGTTGCTACTCAATACACAATTTCATATTGCATCTTCAGGATGGAACATGGACCACTATTACAAAGACCTTTGATATTGTCCAGGATGTGAAAAATGAATGCTATGATACTTATTTTTCGGTTATGGATGACCTCTTGCAGCCGAAGGATCCAGATGGGAACTATTTTGACATCAGGTTTTGTCATTATATTCTGAGTTTGACTTTTTGTTTTACCATTATGTCTCTAATGAAAGCATGCCTTGGAAATTGTTGTAGCTGCATACAAATCTTTGGTTTATGGTAACGAGGTCTTTATTATGCTTTGCATACTTTTAGTATGTTGTAAATGATGATTTTACTCAAGCATTATTTGCATGTCAAGATATTAACAGAAGGTATTATTAACAGGTAGCATCTTGAATTATAAATCTTCTCATGGGATAAATAGTTCCAATTAACAAGTAAAATCTGATGTATAGAGTGACCAGAATGATTCCTTGTTAACTGTACTGCCTAAATTTTGGCTAAGAATTTGAGACTAAATTCTTTTTTGTGCTTTTTTTGTTTGTTTATAATTGTCTGTTTGGTTCATGCTAGATTTGACCAATGATTCAACAAAATTGTGGCCATAAAAGGTCTTCTAGATTGATAAACACATGGCTCATGGAGCTCCATATTTTGATGCAGGATGCAACATCTTCCTGGAGCTACTGTGACTGCAGTTATTGGGATCATAGTTGACACGCCAGTTATATCTATTGTTGCTATATGTAAAGGTCCTTACATGCTTTTTAAAGGGTGGAATCGTCTTTTACATGATCTTATAGGTCGTGAAGGCCCTTTCTTGGAGACAATATGTGTGCCCTTTGCAGGCCTTGCTATCGTTCTGTGGCCTCTGGCTGTTGTTGGGGCGGTTCTGGCATCTGTGTTAGCTAGTTTCCTTCTTGGGGCCTATGCAGGTCTTGTTACTTATCAGGTCAATCCTCATACAAGTTTTAAGTATCTATTGAGGCTACTGTTACTAATTTACTGTAGCATATTATGCTTAAGTTAGCCTTAATCAAGTTGCATACTTAAAATTTGAACTTGAGAACACTAATTAATCTTGAATTAATCCACACACACCGAGTGGTGTTAAAATTGTCCTTGTCAGGCTTAGATACTCTGCATCTTATAGGTTAATATTGTAAGATTGAGTTAGGTATAATATATAATCTAAAATGGTATTAAAGTTTATCTTAAATCCAGTAAGTATTTGTCTGTTTCTAATGTTCATTTGTAGAGTTTGTCAAAATCCAACATGTACTAATACATTTCTAATGTAGTTGTTTTAAGATTTTGACTGTCCTCAACTTACAATCTAATTTTGCAGGATTGAGTATCTAAGTTGAAATTCTAAGAGATAAAGGGTAGGAAAAATTTGGGATTAGAACAAAAAATATTTCTTGTATGCTCATATGTCCACATCCTCTGCCAACCATGAGAAATCTGTATTTTAAATAGGCTACCTTGTAATTTTTTCAATGCCCGAATGCTTAAATATGCTATCTATGCACTGATGAATACCTCATTCATGGTATTAAAGAACTAATGAGCCATGCTAGAAAATTGTACAGTTGAGTTCATCTAATCCCTGGCCAGAAGCTGCTTCAAGAATGCCTTTCAAGCTGCTTGAAAGAATAAGCAACAATAAGAACCAAACCTTTTTGAAACTATTAATGATGCATGTGTTTCCCTCGGGCACTAAATACTTATTTTTCTCTTTAAATTGCAGGAGTCTTCTTTTTTGTATGGCCTGAGGTACATTGTTGCAGTTGTGTCCCTTTATGATGAATACAGCAATGATATTCTTGACATGAAAGAAGGATCCTTCTTCCCAAGGTCTCATTCTGCTATGCTTTCTAATACGTGCTGATGTGAGTTGTAGTTAATGCTCTTGATTGTGTTTGATAGGCCACAATATCGAAAAGAGCCTGATTCGAGACCATCATTAAGGACACTTCCCCATTCAACTTCCCTCACAAAAACGAACTCCTTAACAAAGACACTCTCTCGTGCAATATCACTGAAAAATAATATACCCGAGTTCAAACCATTGGAGGTATTCCTTGATTTCGAGGTCTCAAATATGACTTTTTGTGTTCATGTTATGCATCTAACTTTTGGGGCTGTACTAAATAAATACTTTGAACGAGTTGTGTAGCTGTTGGATGGCTTGTTCAAGGAATGCCATCATCTTGGAGAATCACTGATTTCTAAAGGGCTAATAACACATGAAGACATACAAGAAGCAAAGTTTGGTAAAAGGGGTAGAGTCATTACAATTGGTTTGCCAGCTTATTGCCTTCTCCAAGCACTTTTCCGTTCTGTAAAACACAACTCTTCTGGTATATTGATAAGTAAGGGATCACTGTTGCACTACTAGTAATCTGTTCCTTCTTTCCTCCCCTGTTTTTATAGAATAAACAGTATATACACAGACACTTTTATAATGATTATCTTAAAACTTATACCAAAGATGATTTCTGATAGGTTAACATGTAAAAATGTTTACTTCCACTAGTAGTGCATGTTTATTAAACTCAAGTATAAAGTTAGCACCCTCTTACTTCTGATTTTATTGATCAATTGCTTTCAATCATCTTCAAGAAATAATTTGGCTTACACTTTCTCCATGTAGATGAGGATACTGAACTAACTACATCAAACAAACCAAAGGAACAATTTTTTGAATGGTTCCTTAATCCCCTTTTGGTCATTAAAGAACAAATCAAAGCTGAAGATCTTAGTGTGTCAGAAGAGGATTACTTCGAAAAATTAGTCCTCTTCAATGGTGATCCCACCAGGGTAGAAAAATCATTTATTGGCGGCAGAGCCCCAGAATCTGACCGTAAACGTGCTGAACTTCATGCATTGGCAAGAAGGTACATAACAAACCAAATCAATTTAGTTGTTTCAAATAACTTTTGCACTAATTTTCCACTAAGGATTTTCCCCTTCATTTTTTCTTCATATATCTTTCACAAAGACTTCAAGGGATCACCAAATTCATCACAAGGTTCCCTACCTACAAGAGGCGCTTTGATGTCATCTTAAATACACTATCTGATGAGCTTGCTGAGAAGCATGGTGCTTCCAAAATAATCAGATCAAAAAGTGCTTTTCCTCGGATACTAAGTTTAAAATCCTTCAATTGCCAATCATCTAAATCTAACGATTCTGGTCAGGAGTATGAACATACAAGAGATTTGGAAACTTCATTATAGCAACATCTTGTTATACTGTTACATAGTTTTATCCTGCAAAGCAGATGTAAATCATTACCTGTTGCTTTTGTTATAGTGTCACTGATAGTTGTTGACCCTTTTGTGTTTGTTTCCACCTACATACATACACCTACTTATTCATAGAAATGACAGAAAAAGTTAGCAACAATATGTGTGTATATGGTATTATTCAAGCAAAGTGCAATTTCCTTTTCACTCATGAGATCAATTAGTCTATTGAAAAAGGTACTAATACGTGAAGTAAACATTTTCCACGTACTTTATATACCTTGAAACGCAACAAAAGTAGCAACTTAAAACAATGCTGAATAAGCCAATAAACCTCCATGACCCATGATCCGTGATTATAGCATTTTTCTTCTTGTGTATGTTTCTGCTTCTCCCGCCAAATTTCTTATCAGAAATTTTAAACCGTGTTAATTTAATTAAGGATTGGACCCAAATGAACACTCAAATTAATCAGCAAAATTTAAAGGCTCCAAGACATGACTTGCAAATAACTGTAATCACCCACTACTCCCATTTCACGTCCAACTCAGGCAAAACCAACTTCTCCACTCTCTATATCTACATCTATATATAAGAACTCTTTTTCCACCTTCCCTACAACACCAAAGTGTGCTATTTTTACCACAAACTTTTTCATTCACTCTCCTCTTGCCTCATACTTTCAATGGCTTCTTCTTGTTCCATTTCCCTGCCAGTGCTTCTCTTTGCCATTTTTTCCGTTCTTACATGTTGCTCTGTGGCTTCCAATGAGTTCCAAGTTGGTGGCTCAAAAGGGTGGGTTGTTCCATCCCTCAATGACACCAACTTCTACAATGAATGGGCTTCCCACAACAGGTTCCACGCTGGTGACATCCTCTGTAAGCACTGCATCTCTCTTTACATCCCCATTCATAACTAACACAAAAGATTTTAATTTCCAGTCTCTTCGCGATCCTTAGTATTGTAGAAAATTACAAACAACTACGTGTGTCCATAACATTGTGAAATGTTGTCACAAACTACAAAATCCTTAATGTTGTGCAACAATAGTCATCACGAACCAAGTTTTAAAATCTGTATGAAACAAATTTTGAGAACCTTGATATTGCAGAAAGTTGTAGAAAGCCATGTTGATGCAGCCACGACTGCATTTGCAGTGTGTTACACTTTTCATATCTACCTTTAATAAAACTGAGGACACATGTGCTGATGCAGCCACATTTGTGGTTGCAGAAACCACAAAGTTTGTGAAACTCTTCATGAAGCAAATTTTTTCTTCATGAAGGAATTGGGCATGTGTTTTTGAAGTAGTTTTCTATTTAAAATGCAGGGTTTAAGTACAAGAAGGACTCTGTGATGGAGGTGGACGAGGGGGGTTACAAAAACTGCAATACCACACACCCCATACTCTTCTCCAACAGTGGCAAAACTGAGTTCAAGCTAGGCCACTCGAGGACCTTCTACTTCATGAGTGGTGCTTCAGGGCACTGTGAGATGGGACAGAAGATGACTGTGAGGGTCATGGTGGATGAGTCTCTTCCTGAGCATGTCAAGTCTTCTGGTTACCATATTCCAGTTTCGCCAAGTGGGGTGTCTCAAATGCTCTTCTTTCAGTTTCTTTTGGCATGTGCTGCTTCTTATGTAGTTTGAGTAATTAGGAAAATTCAATAGGTGTGTTAGGAATGAAATGTGTAATGTGTTCTTTGTTCATATGCTTTTATATTGTTAAGGTTCTGCATTGATTTCAAAAAATGTTTCTAAAGGGTGCATTTTCTTGCTTTTAAAATGACAATTCAAGCTAGGAATATTTTGTGTCCTTTCCTAATGAAGCATTGGATATGATGAAGGTTTTAAAAGGTTGTTAAAAAAGTCACAGTTTCAAGGATTGTAACAAAATTGCAATGCAAAATTTAAGATTAAAACATTGATCCTAGGGAATATCCATATTTATTGTTGGATAGTAGAGAGAGCATGAAATTTCAATTTGAGTAACCAAAATCTGAAATTCAATTGTGTTATAACGGTTTTATTCTGAAGGAAATCGTGTACTAGCAGTTAATAAAGTGTATCATCACGTCCATTCACAGCATATGCAAAAAAAAATTGAACATGTGAAACAGATTAGGCTCATACAAGAATTATTGAGCATTGTTAGGCTGGGTTTTTCTTTTGTTTCCTATTTGTAAAGGAAAAACAAAATGTACAAAAGGAACAAAAGTAAAATATGGAGCAATCATTTTCATTGAAACCAAAGCAATATTAAATATCTAAAACAACACTTAACTACAAAACTTAAATCAGTTTCAAGTAAGCAGTATTTTAAGTAGAATTAGTCACAGTAACCATTGATTGCTCAAGCATGAAGAAATGAGAAACACTGGTTCCCAGATCCGGACAGTTTTCCCTGCTGCAAAAAATTGTGTTTTGCCAACTTTTTTGGTCCACTCATCTTTGTTTTTTCAGCAACTGCTGGTTTTGTGATTCTGAAGTATCGAGATCATCATCCAGATTTCTTTTTCTACAAGGATCAGTGAATCGAATCTCCTCCCCGCTACTTTCCTGTTTCAATACATGGATTCCATGTTTTATAAAGGTTTGGCCAAAACTAACATATCGACATGTAACCTCTGCATGGTTCCATTCATTTTCCAAAAGTTCTTCTTCTAAATCAGTTTTTAGTTTTGTCTCCCTCAGGTCAAAAACACAAGTACAATCATCTATCATCTCCCAACTCTCTAACAAATGTTCATTGCCATTGATGATCACAATAGGTGACATGAATCTAAATGTACTTTGGATCACCAAGGGTCTTTGTTTACCACCTTTTGATGAGGAATACTTACACACCCGTTCCATAGCAAGACAAATAACCATGGCTGGGAGTTTTTTACCAAACCAGAAAGAAATTGGCAATTCCAATGTTTGCAACTCAAACCACTCGGCAATCTTGGCTCCTGGCAAATAAAAGAAGGTCCTTCCAGCCTCATGCAGTTCCTGTTAATCATAAACAATTATCAATTTTAGAAGCATTACATACAATTCGATACCAATGAACCCTGAGCAAATTTTATATATTTTTCTCTTTATATTGTTCAACTTTTTCATTCTTCTTCAACATGAAGAGGCAATACCTGATTCAGTAACATGCTTCTACATGAGGAAGTCAAGGATAGGCAATCTATTGCAGAGAAATATTTTAAGGCTGGAGGAATGCCTCTAATTTCTCGAAGTCGCTCACAAAAATTCAAATTAAGCCTAGTTAAAAAGTGGCATTCTTTGATGCATTCTGGAATGACTGTGAAATTATTCCTTGATAGGTCTAAGTTCTTTATATTAGCAAACCATGGGAGAAGTATTGAAAAAAATTCATCTGTTAGGTTGCAGCATCTGAGCTGAAGATGTTGAACATTTGTAGACAAGATTGAGCTCACTTTTTCTGCACCCTCATTGGCTTCAGGGAAAAGCCCCCCACCCGATCCACTAGCTGCAATATCGACCAGTTCTGGCATCATGCAAATACTTGAAAGGGGAAGGCCATCACAACCATTTTTCTTGACTTTAACTCTTAAACACAGATGTAACTTTTGCAGCCGAGTAAGATTTCGAAATGAAAGTGGGAATTTTTTTATAGGAGTTTCTTTCAAGTCAAGTTCTCTTATATTTTCCATCTTTCCTAATATTTCTGGAAAATTTTTAAGACTTTGACAATACCGAAGTTTGAGTTGCTCAAGAGAGGTTAGCTTGATGGGAGGAAAACTCTTGAGCCTGGAGCAACCTTCTGCATGTAAGATTTTAAGTTTTTCCAAGAATCCAACTGAACAGTGAAGTGAAAATAACTTGGGACACCATCTAAATGACAAATTTTCCAAATGTGTAAGACAAGATACATCAGGTATCTGCTTTAAATATCGACATTCGTCAAAATTTAGACTAGTCATATTCACAAACTTCTGCAACATAGAAAAAAAGAAGCAAATCAACAAACTAAAAGAGAATTTATTAATATAAACATAAATTGAAACAGATAAATGACCTTGAAGTGAACTTATCAAGATACAGAAACAAGGAAATGAACTCAATACACTTGCCTTTCTTAATAAGTCAGTCAACTCTAGTGTTGTAAACTCACAATAGGGTAACTTGAATATAGCAAGTTTCTTCGGATGAAAATCATATGGAAAATTCTGTGAAGGATATCTCCACCATTCCATCACTCTTAAAGAATTAGGAAGATGTTTGGGACCTTTGGAGAAATGACCATTTCTGATAATAAGTGTTCTGAGATTTTTCATCTTCTTGAAGGCATCTCCATCCCATTCTATTTCTACTTCTTCAAATGAAGGGAAATCCATGCATATGATTTCAATCTTACCAGTTCCCTTTTTGAAAGAAAAATCATGAAATAACCACAATGCATGATTCAATATTAGGATTTCAACATGCATACATAGAGAAATGTACATATTATAAAGCATACAAGCAATTGTGACATGACATGAACTTATAATGTTCTAAAGAGATAACTCAAGGTTAAAGATGAAAAGCCAAACCAATCCACATGAATCAATCTTATTCACCTTATTTTCTTCCAAAACTTGAACTATGTCCTCAGGGAACCATAACCTGCTACGTTTCCCAGGCTGTTTGGGTGATTCTCTCCGGACAATTTCTCTACCCATGTCTTCTATCAAATCATGTAGTGTCACTTTACCATCCAAACTAACCTTTATGAGAGATTTTTCTACTAACACTTCGATATGATGTTTAATGCTATGGCCATGATGAGCACGAAGTATATCTTCGACCTCTGCCAGATCATAGTTTTTGAAGAAACAAGCAATGTCAAGAAAAACAGTTTGTTCATCTTCTTCCAAAACATCATAACTTACTTTAAGTGTATCCTGGATATCCATTTTAGGAATTTTCTTGTATTGATCTAAAGCATACTTCCATTGTTCTGCATTTCTTCCAAATAAGTTGGAACCTATTACTTCCAAAGCCAATGGAAGGCCTGATGCATAAGTTACTGCTAGATTCAAAACATCCTTGTAACTTGGATCAAAATTTTCAAACTTAAAAGCTTTCCAAGTAAGTAATTCAAGAGCATTTTCCTCATTCAGTTCTTTCACCTCGTATGTTCTTTTAACCCCATGACATTTTAGCAACTGTTTGTCTCGTGTTGTTATAATGACTCTACTTCCTATACCAAACCAATGAGGTCTTCCAACAAGTGCCTGTAGTTGTTCCTCTTTGTCAACATCATCTAGAATCAAAAGAATCTTCTTTTGCTGGAGCCTATGCTGTATTACAGAAATTCCCTTTTTGACACTTGTTAACTTGATCTCACCAACTGTTTCAGAAAGAAGGTTGCTTTGAAGATGCTGTAACCCATGTTTGCATGAAGTTTCTCTCACATTTTCTAGGAAACATAAAGCTTCAAAATGGTCAGCAATGGAATTATAAACTGCAACAGCAAGTGTCGTTTTCCCTACTCCACCAAGTCCATGGATCCCCACCATGTGGACAACATCATCTTATAAATCAACTATATGTAGGCTCATATTGACTTTAGATTTCTGACCATTTAAATAGTCTAGATGTACTCTAAACCTGTACACACACAAATAATTTTACTAAATTTCAGAGCTTATGAATTATCTCTTCATTTTTTTTTCTCTTTTCTCTCATTTTCGGTTTTGTCGCTTTCTCTTTGAATTTCTTCTCTTCGTTTGGTATTCTTCATCCATGGAGAACTAAATCCTGAGGATTAATCCATAGAATCAAGATTAAACAAGTGGAATTGAGTTTTACATTGATCGTTTAATCCTCTGAGTTTGCTATTTTCTTCTCTAATCTCGATTTTGATTTTTGTGATTGCAATTTGCGTTTCTAAATTTAGAATCAAATTAGAAATCGATTGAATATTGATTTAATTATTAAATATGGATTAAATTGAATGATATTTTGATTTAATTTATATAACCGATTTAGTTGATTAATTGAATCAATTAATTATTCAAACTTGAATCTAAATCTTTAGAGAACTATTATAAGAGATGGTTTAATTCTTGAATATGTCGATTGGTTTCTTTTCATCTAGTTGATTTTTGCTTTTAATCTCTCTATTGTTCCAATTTATGTTTTACCTTCTTAAATCTCTAAATCTCTAAACTTCTAAACTAATTTATACATAAAAAATACTAAAAATTGAATACAACAAATATGTGTTTTTTTTTATCAACAAAGAATAGAATAGAATAAAAGAGATACTTCAGGGATATCTCAACCCGTATACATAAACCAAGAAACTCAAACTAACTAAGGGTAATAGTTTCTTAGAAAGAAAGCAAAACTCATTCATACAAAGAAAAACCTTTCCTCCACCCCAAACAAACCTACACAAATGGCCTACATAGACCATTGCCTACTATCCCCCAACAGACCCACAAATTAGCACCTATTATACCACATTATGCAGCAGAAACAAGAAGAAAAAGAAATGATTGTGGCAGCAGCAAAATGACTTAAAAAACAAAGATTATAGGTAGGCCTGGGATGCACTGAAATAAGCTGAAAGCCCTATCGGAAATTCAGCAATGATGCAACGTGCATTAATTAACTCCAGTGTGGGATTTGTCCCCAGGCGTTTACTGTAAAGCCCTCCCCAGGTGTTTAACTATAACTCTCGCTTTTGTGAACCTGGCAACCCGGCAGATCCAACAAAGTTATGAAAGATTGGGAAAGAAGTTGGCCTAATTTGTAGGGGGAACGAGGAGGAGGTTGTGAAAGAATATCAAGGTCTGGAAGAGAGGGATTTAAAGGTAATGAAGAGTTATGAGGAGGGAAAAGAGAATGGTCAATTATGTTGATAGCAAATCTGAATATAAGAGGATTGTGGGGAAGTGAGGGAATAGATTTTGCTAGTGAGGGAATAGATTTTGTCTGTATCCAAGAAGCAAAGTTGAGTGAGCTTTCAGACGCAAGGTGCTTTTCTTTATGGGGGGACAACAATGTGGGATGGTTACATTATGGTGGTGATAATGGTAGTGGAAGCTTACTGTCCATGTGGCATAAAGAAGCTTTCTGTTACGATTCACATGTGATGGGGAAAAGGTTTATTGTAGTTTTTGGACAACATATTAAATCAAAGTGCAGGTGTGTGGTGGTAAATATCTATGCTGCTTGCTCATTGAGAGATAAGTATTCTTTGTGGGGGAAGTTGTCTGCGATTAAATTGGCATCCATTGATACAGTTTGGTGTCTCTCTGGAGACTTTAACGCCATCAGAAAGCGTAGTGAAAGGAAAGGTGTAAGCAAGACGGACAACCATGCAAGCGAGATGACAGGTTTTAATAATTTCATTGATACAAATCTGTTGATTGAATTACCTCTTGTAGGTAAGTGCTTTACTTGGTTCAACTCAAGTGGTAAGGCAATGAGCATGTTAGACAGAGTGTTATTCTTTGAAGACTGGATGGTAAAATGGCCTATGTGCAAGCAGTATGTGCAGCATAGGGAGGTCTCTGACCATTGTGCTATTGTGGTGAAGTCCATGGTGAAGGACTGGGGCCCTAAATCGTTTAGATCTATTGACGCCTGGTTTATGGAAAAGGATTTCGTTGGGATGGTGAAGGACAAATGGACCTCTTACCCAACCCAAGGGAATGCGTTTATAGTGTTTAAAAAGAAGCTGAAATGGTTGAAGGGTGATTTGAAGTCATGGAATAGGGATGTTTTCGGTAACATTGAGACTTCTAAGAAGATGATATTGCAGGAATTAGAGACCCTAGACTGCCAAATTTGCAGTGGTGGTTTAGTGGAAAGTGTGAGGATGAAAAGGATTGAGCTAGTGCCTTGAAGGAATCTGAGAAAAAGATGGAATCCCTTTTATGTCAAAAAGCTAGAGCTAGCTGGTTTAAGAATGGAGACTCTTGCACTAAATTTTTCCATTCGTCTTTGAGATGGAGACACCTTAGAAATGAAGTAAAAGAGGTAGAGTTGGGGAATCAATGGTGCGAGGAACCTTGTTCAGTTCGTGCAGAAGCAAAGAAGCTCTTTGAAAACAGATTTAAAGAAACGAAAGACCTTGGAGTAAGACTTGACTTGGTTGAGTTTAAATCTTTATCTCAAGAAGACAATCTGAGTCTCTTAGCACTATTTTCGAAGGAAGAAGTAAAGGACGCGGTGTGGCAATGTGAAGGATCAAAGAGCCCTGGACCTGAAGGGTTCAAGTTTAACTTCATAAAGAAAAGTTGGGAGTTCCTAAAAAATGACCTTATGGCAGCTATGGCTCTCTTTCATGAAACAGGGGCTATCCCGAAGGGGTGCAATGCTTCTTTCATAGCATTAGTTCCCAAAGTTAGGGACCCTATAAGGCTTGAGCAGTATCGTCCCATCTCGTTAGTAGGTGTTCTATACAAAATCATATCCAAGGTGTTGGCTGGAAGAATAAAGAACATATTACCCTCAGTTATTGATGAAAGTCAATCGGCTTTTCTATAGGAAAGAGGGATTCTTGACAGTGTACTCATGGCTAATGAAGTGGTAGAAGATCTAAGGAGGGGCCTGTGTCTGAAGGTGGATTTTGAGAAAGCCTACGATTCGGTCAGATGGGTTTTCCTTTATGATATGCTACAAAGGATGAGGTTCCATAGTAAGTGGATCTCTTGGATGAGAGGTTGTATGGAAAGTGCCACTGTATATGTTATTAACGGGAGCCCTACGGAGGAATTTAAACCTTCTAGAGGTCTGAGGGAAGGTGACCCTCTAGCTCCTATCCTCTTCAAAGTAGCTGCAGAAGACCTGGCAGGTTTAGTAAGGCAAGCTGTTAAGGCTAATCTGCAGTCAGGTGTTAAGATTGGTAGAAAAGAGGTAGAGCTGAGCATCCTTCAGTTTACATATGACATTGTGTTTTTCTGTGAGGATTCCATTTCCAATGTGGTGACCCTAAAGGCTATCCTTAGGAGGTTTAAGTTAGCTTCAGGCTTGAAGATTAATTTCCATAAGTCAAAGCTAACAGACATCAATGTCCACAAAAACTCCCTTGCTTGTTACACTAAGATCTTGAACTGTGCCCAAATGGGAATACCGTTGAATTATTTGGATCTTGAAGTGGGAGGAAACCCAAGGAAGAAAAAGTTTTGGGATCTTGTGCTTAATAAGTTAAAAGCAAGACTCAACGTATGGAAAAGGGAGATTTTTATCTGTGGCAGGGAGAATTTGCTTGATCAAATCTGTCCTTACGTCTGTACCACTTTACTATATGTCCCTGTTTAGAGCGCCGGTAACGATTTGTAAAAGCATCACAAGTATTCAAAGGAGATTTTTTTATGGGGTTGAGGAAAGGAGAGCAAACCAATCTCTTGGGTCAACTGGAAAGTTGTGTGCAAACCAAGAGAGGAGGGTGGTATGGGGTTGAGAGACATTCGAATATTTAACTCTGCTCTTCTGGCTAAATGGAGATGACGTTATATAACGGATGAGAAAGGGAGGTGGAAGGATTTGTTGGATGCGAAGTATGGCTTGGACCTACAATATATGCAAACACCAGTGAAACTACAATCATGGTGGTGGAAAGACGTCCTTAAAGCATGCAAGGAAGGTGAAGGAGATGGATGGTTTCTAAGAGAAACTGGGTGGAAAGAAGGACGCGGAGATAAAGTAAAGTTTTGGGGGGATGTGTGGGTCAGAAATTCCAATTTTAAAACACAGTTCCCCATATTGTTTTCTCTGTCTTTAAACCAGGGATGATGAGTCGGATGAGTCGGTGTGGCGATGGAGTCTAAGGTGGAGGCGTGCAAGATTTGAGTGGGAATTTGTGCTGGAAGCAGAGCTCGTAATACTCTTTTCCACTGCCAATCTGATTAAAGATAAGAACGATGTTCATGTGTGGAGGAATGATGAGGCGGGAGGTTTCTCAATGAACTCCGCTTATGAATGCTTATCTAAACATGGAAGAGGCCTTCAACTTGATGTATTCAAGTATCTGTGGAAGGCTAAAGCTTTCCCCAGTGTGGTGACCACAACATGGAGGGTTCTGGTGGATAGACTACCTACTAGAGAGTGCTTGAGTAGGAGAGGGGTGATGACATCATCCACCTTATGTGATTTATGTCAGGCTAAAGAAGAATATTGTCAACACCTTTTCTTGGAGTGTAATTATGCCATACGTTTTTGGTCTATGTGCTTTAGATGGATTTGTATCTTGTTTGTCCAACATAACGACATGAAGAGCCACTTTGAGAGTTTTCACCTGTTCCAGGTTAGCCATAGTCAAAATTTGGTTTGGAAAGGGGTTTGGACAACAGTAGTCAAGTCTATCTGGGACCATAGGAATTCAGTTGTTTTCAAGCAAGGAGTTGTAGATGCAGAAGAGATTTTTCAAAAAGCCCAAATCAAATCTTGGCTAGGGATGAAGCATAAGTCAGTTTCCTTTAATTACTCCCAAGTGGATTGGATACTGAACCCAATGCTTTGTATCAGAAGTCATAAGTAATTGGGCTTCAGGAGGAGTTTAACTATCTTGTAGAGGAAGGAGGCACCAAAGGTGGTTTTGCTATGCAGTGGTGTTGTGAAAGCTACAGAAAAGACGTTGTGTTCGATGGTGCTACTGCTGGTGGTAATGATCCTTGTGGAAGAAGGAGCGACATAACCTGGTGGGGTAGGAACCGATGCCTGCTGGGTGGATGTGGATTCAAAGGTACATAGTTTATTGGTTTTTTGGAGGTGATTTGAAGTGGCAGGGTAGGTTCAATTAGTGGTGGTAGCTGGAGTATGATGCAGCTGAAGGTGATAAGGTCTTGTAGAAGATGGTGAACAAGTTGGCAGAAGGAGGATCTGTCTTGGAAAACTTCTGGTTGTGAGGCTTGGTTGAGCACTACATGAACCAACTTCTGGAGTATGGTAATGAGAGCATTAGACAAAGCTGTGACAACTGCAATTCATGGCCAAATTAAGGAAGCTACTCTACAAGGCCACAAGGATGCTGCCTTATTAGTCAGTAACGATGGAGGAAAGGCATAATTTGATGTTGATTGTGTTGTATCTCTAAAGAAGCTTGAGTAGGCTTTGGTCCCTAATTTAGGAAGGAAAAAGTGCCAAAGTCTCTGTGTAAATAGTAGGGTAATTGAAGACTTTTAACATGTACTTGGAGTGCATAGCCAAAACAGAATTAGTTGCGATGACAAAGTTGGGGCAGCATGGTCACTACCTTCTTATCAGCCAAGCCAATTGGGAACAAAGAATTCAGAGCAAGTGGCTTTGAGGAGGTGTGAAGGATCAAGTATTGAGAGGCTTGGAGGCGGGTGTGTTTTAAGGCAACAAGAAATTTTATACCAAAAGTTGGTGGATGTGGCTTTAGCTGATTATTGGTTCTGTATCGGGTAGCCTTGGGGTGTATATGGGTGCTGGTTTTTATGTGCAGGATCTGTTTTGGGGGATGAGGTTTTTGTGAGATAAACGGTAGTGTCAAAGGGAGTAGCTTGGTTTAGATGCTAGGACCAAGTATGAAGAAGGGTCTGTAATGCTGTCAAATGAATCCTGCAGCAGATGGCGTTGTATGGCATTCTGGATGCCTAAAGTTTCTGTTTCATGGAAGAAAAAGTGTGCCAAGGCAGTGCATATCATCAAGCTAGCACGAGGAAGGAAGATTCTAAGTTAGACTTGAGATGGTAAAACGGCCAAAGGAGCTTGGAACAAATTGGAAGCCTTATGGTGGGGAGAAAGGGAGGGTAGGTGGTGAATTTCCTACTATTTTTTTTACAACAAATATGTGTTCTTTGGGAGAATCAACCTAAGTTGTGTTCTATATTACAAAATCTTAGAAAAAACTTAAAATGTTTGAAAATCAAACCTAAGAATCACACTTCATATAAAAGAGAATAGGAGAATGATCTTTATAATTATTACAATCTTTGTTGTCACAGTAGCAAGGTCCATAACAATCTACCCTTTGAGTCTCAAATTAGACTCACGACATAAATAAAATTAGCGACTAAATATAGTTAGATTGTTTAATCTTTGAGGATTGGTCTAGAACCAATTTAGTCTTCTGCCATCATATTCATAAATTGATATTATATACATTTCTAAATTTAAATCCAAACTTTTATAATATGGTTGGAAGAATACAAATTGAACTACACAATTTCCAAATATAACTCTTGTACATGTTAAGCACGTCAAAATCCAAATTCAGTTTACCCATTTCCAAATCAAAATTGAATGTTGTTACAAAGTGTTAAGAGAATCCAAATTAAAAATTAAGCATTTCCAAATTTAAATCAAACTTTTCAAATTAAAATTTTAATATTTTCAGAAGAAAACATTTCCAAATTTAAATTAAACTTTTCAAGTAAAAATTTTAATATTTACAAAAGAAATGTTGCAAGACATGAAGGAAAAGAGATAGATAGATAGATACATAAATATAAATAATGACAATCCTATAATACAAAATCCAAATTCAATTTAACCATTTCCCATACATTATGATTAACTAGGAGCAGTCTTTCTTACTTTCAGAAGTAGATAGTGAGCACATTGTCAATCATGTTATCAAAGCATATAACAATTTATTTACCTTAAAATGAGGTTGAAGTTCAACTCAAAGGTTGGTTTCTAAAGTATTTAGCATGGTGAGGATGCACTTAACTAGTCACAGTTCAACTATCTCGAGTTTGTTGTTTCAACACCATGGTCAATTGTTCTTGTATAATCTCCATTCTCTTCTCCAATAACACATACCTTTTATTTGCTTCAAGTAAGCATATAGTTGTTGCATTATCACTTTCATATATTTCTTTAACTTCTTTAAAATGTCTTTTAGTCTCAACTAATAGTTTGTGTATTTGACCAGTGATAAGAGCTAAAGTTGAGGGTTGAGTGCGGGTTGACACATTATGTCAAGTCCCAAGTGTCATATGTTAGAATGTGTGGCCAAAGCAAGAGGGGGTGAATTGTTTTCACAAGATTTTCGCAATGTTTGGAAGTAGAGTGAAAAGTTCTGAAAAATCAACCTATTGATTTTCTGTTAAACTAGATAAAATTTCAGTTTTATAGTTCTTTACAGAAATTCCACCGATTGTTTATACCAGCAGAGAAAGAAAAATGACGAAAACAGTGTATAAGTGAAGGGATGGAGAGATTCACACAAAAAGGTTTATATTGGTTCACTCTTAACCAAGAGCTACATCTAGTCCTCAACTAACCACTGAGAGTTCACTATGCAATCAAAACTAGATTACAAAAACACACTAAGAATGTTGATGTTGAACCCCTAAAGAACACACAACACTTCTTAGTCAAAACCACACAAAGAATGTTGATCTTGAACCCCTCAAGAACACACAACACTCCTTGGCAACATCTCAATTTACAGAAAGTCTTTCTAAAACTGATTTACATAGATTACACAGATTTACCGTGTTCAAAAGAAGGAAATAAAGTACACCTAGGCTTTACAAAATAGTGGTACAAAAGTATACAAAAATCCAGTCTCATTCCACACACAAGTGATGATCTAAAACTCTTCATTCTCTTGAAAATATTTTTGATAAGCTCTTTATCTTAGGTTTTTTTTTAAAAGATAATCAAACTGCCTTTATATAGACTTAAGCAAGTGGTTAAAACCGTTAGATCATAAATCAAAAGCAGTTGGAATCATAAAAATAGTTTCAAACTCTTAGTGAAATAATTTGTTATAAAAACAATTGATTGTTTTACAAAACAACTGATTGAAATATTTTTTATGTTAAGGGTTCAAATAAAACAACCAGTTGTTTTATCGAAATAAAATGGTTGTTTCAGTTTGACAGCAAATACAAAATAAAACAAAGCTTTTCCAAAACATTTTGAAAACCACTAAGTGTCAAACAACCAGTCGTTTCGACAATTCAACAGGTTGAAAAACTTGTTTTAGCCCCAATACCTTTGAGTAGCAACTTTTTCAATTGGTTGATTATAAAAACAACTGACTAAAATTTCTCAACTTTTAGAAAACATTTCTTTTAAAAGAGATAAAGAGCCAAATGAGCTTGGATCAATATAAGGTAATTAACAAATCAAAAACTACTAGACAACACACACAAACACTACAACAGGTTCATCAAGTCTTCAAAGCATATTTGGAGACATCAAAACACATTATTCAACATCATAACATCTATGTTCTCCTTCCCCTAATAATATCATTCTAGGTTGAATCATTTTTATTCCATTTAAGTATGAGAGGTTGTCAATGAATCCTTTATAATTATCTGGTTGAATGGTCTGCAAGTGCTCATGATAAGTTTCCTAGTCAATTATAATATTTAGAAATGCAAGTTAAAAATATAAATAACAACATTAAAATGAATAACTTGCATAGGTCTCACAGGCATGACCAATACCCAAACACTATCCTTCATAGTATGAGTGGTGAGAAATAACTTATTTAGTTCCACTGTCAATCATATTTACGTTCATTAAAAAAAATTATACAATTAAAAGCATTATATTTCCAATACATAATTTAATAACATATAAGGATATTTACTTAAGATTGAGTAGTTAATAGTGTTAGAATTGATGGCTTTAAACTAAAGGGGGGTGAATTGTTTAAAGAGAATTTTCGTAAACTTTTAAAAACAAGAATGAAATTATCTCAAGAAACAATTGATTCAGAAATTCAGTTCGCCAAAACAGCAAGCAAAATCTGCAGTACCAGAAAAACAATCGGTTGTTTCGCAGAAACAATCGGTTGTTTTGGTACTTAACAGTTCAACCATTTTAAAAACAATTTTCAATCTTTTTCTCAAAACACCTAAGTACAAACAATCGGTTGTTTCGACAAAACAATCGGTTGTTTTAACTTAGTTTGA
>Ga0123342_1001117_pt1 | contig 44730 bp, 27 predicted proteins | sample Turbeawhitnodule_FD_89960 | JGI IMG/M metagenome (GOLD analysis project Ga0123342, IMG submission 89960) | Root nodule microbial communities of legume samples collected from Mexico - Turtle bean Mexico white nodule | ecosystem: Host-associated > Plants > Roots > Nodule | place: Mexico: Nepantla...
AAATGGAGATGGCGTTGTATCTCTCAAGAGGAGGGAAGGTGGAAGGAGTTATTGGACTCAAAGTATGGGTTGGAGCCTGGAAGCGTCCATACACTAGTCAAACTCCAATCTTGGTGGTGGAAATATCTCTATAAAGTGTGCAAGGAGGGAGGAGGAAAAGGATGGCTTCAAGAAGAACTAAGCTGGAAACTAGGGTGTGGAGACAAAGTAAAGTTCTGGGAGGAGGTGTGGGTTGGGAGCTCTGATCTCAAATCCTTGTTTCCTAGACTGTTCTCTCTATCCTTAAACCAGGGGCAAACAGTGGGTGAAGTTGGCGTGCCAAATTTGAATGGGAATTTTCACTGGAAGCAAACCTCTTTACACTGCTATCAGGGGCACTAATGAGAAGGAATGACATGGATGTGCAGGTGTGGGGGAAGGAAGAACCAGACCTTTTTCCTGTGAATTCTGCTTATGAGTGCCTTGCCAAGCAGTCTTGTGGAACCCAATCCGATGTGTTTAATCTCCTTTGGAAGACTAAGGCATTCACAAATGTGATCGTGACAGCTTGGAGAGTACTGCTGGATAGAATCCCAACAAGGGTGAGTTTGAGTAGGAGAGGGGTGATGATGGAATCTACGATATGTGCAATGTGTCAGCTTAAGGAGGAGTCTTGTCAACATATCTTCTTGGAGTCTAAATTCGCACAATGGGTATGGTCTTTGTGCTTCAAATTGATAGGTATCTCTTTTGTTCAACAGAATGATTTAAATTTGCATTTTATGAGTTTTTATCTGAGCAATGCTAGCAAGAAGCAAAACCTGGTATGGAAAGGTGTTTGGGCATCTGTTATTAGGTGTATCTGGGACCAAAGGAACCTGATTGTATTCAAAACAGGGCTAGTAGATGCGGAGGAGGTGTTTCAGAAGGCTACACTCAAATCCTGGCTTTGAATGAAGCACAAGGTGCATTCCTTTACTTATTCTTTCGTACACTGGATTCTTAATCCAATGCTTTGCATTAGAAGTTATAATTAGGACTTTCAGGAGCCAAGAGTTTTAAGACTACAGCCTATATTGGATTTATAGTTGCTTGGAGGTGTTGGTGGCAAGTAGGAAGTTGGTTTCTGATAAAAGTGACCTTAAAGGAGCAAACAGGGGGAAGCCAAAGTCCAAAAAGGAGCGAATGGAAGATGTTGCATTGAAGTGTTTAATTCTGTGACAAGTGCTACAATCGTGCCACTGCATGCTGGGTAGAAGGAATGTCAATGAGGTGGTGGAGATAACCAATATTTTTATGTATTTTGATGGTTTTGTAGCTGCAGTTTGCATTGCTTATAGCATTCCAATAAGAGCACGGTGCTAGCTGGAATAGGATGTCTAGCTTATGCAGCAAACATTATCTATCTATTGCTTCTGGGGTGTTTGTTCATCTCTTTATTCTTGGAGATTCTTAATGTGGTTTGGTTTAGGTAAAAGGGTTGGGATACCCCTTTTGTATCCCTCTTAATTTAATTTCATTCTTTGCTGATAAAAAAAAAATAAAAATTGGGTGGATGTGGTGGTTGCGTGATAACAATGTTGATTTGTAATTTTCTTTTGTTGATTATTACTAATTAGTCTAATATACTAGGACTACCACTGGCATGGGAAGTCCTATGCTACCAGTAACATCCTCTGAAGGTCCTACTCAAACTACACCATTTGAAGCTCAATCACTATCAATGCTAGAGGTTACTTCTTTTCATAGGACTAAAGCCCATTCAATCTACTCTCACCTATGTTTCCAACAACCTTTACAAGTAATAAAACCACCAAAACCAATTTTCTACCATCTTATCCTCAATATGTGTCACACCAGTATCTACTCATACATATAATCAATCATGATCATGTATTTTCTTGTCTAGCCACACTTCCATCTTAATATTGTTATTTTACTAGTTAATTTTTCCAAGTATTGCCATTAAGATTCACCATCATAGAGTATTGTCTGTCGAATAGCATAGCAAAAATAATTATTCCTTCAATTTCAAAGCAAAATTAGAATATACAATTCTTCCTTCAATTGTATGCAAAAAAACATTTAAATGGAAAGAATGAAGCTGACCTCTGGAATATCAGCATAATGTGTAATGCCTTTCAAAAGAAGAGGCATGTGGGCAGGATAAAGCCAATCAAAAAGGAACCCATATGTTCTACGACTGTTAACAAGCAATTAAGCACAATCAAAATACACTAACATTGTTAACAAATAACAAGTCCTTTGTTAACATAACAAAGTTTCGATGTTTTGATTACGAACCTATTAGTAGCCATTGCTATTCCACGAAGGTCCCGCATCAACCCAATGAATGCAAATTTTACACCATCTGATTGGAACAAAGCATCAGGAGTTGATTCCAATGTATCCAAAACCTTAGAATTTAAAAACAAAAAATAATGAATCAATTAGAATGTTTAATAATCAGTAGGACCTATCTATAATAATTAAATATTGACAATACTTTATGGTAAATTGTATAACATGTTAGGCCCAATTTAATTGAGGTCTGACAAGCATCACTTGTCACAAAAGAATCTCATGAAGACATGACCTTCTTAACTAGATAATCAACAATGGTTGAAAGGACTAACTAGACAATGTGGAGTTTAAGGATTTAATTGAATTGTAAGTATTTATCCACAAATGTCAACATCTTTTTCAATACGAGGTTCCTAAATCTTTTTGGGGAGAAGATGATCTTACTCCATATTATCTAACTAATTGACTACCTTCTAGAGTTCTAGCATCAAAATGTTTTATGGAGGTTATGTCTTCTTTCTATCCTAATGTGACTACATCAAATAAACTTGATCCTAGAGCCTTAAAATGTGTCTTTGTAGGATACTTACCAACACAAAAGGGATATAAATGCTATCACCCATCATCCAAAAACGATACTTAGCAACAAAGTTACTTTCACCCAGATCATCTTCAAGGGGAGACTATAATAAAGGAAGATGACTCTCCTTTGCTGCCTCTTAGTTTTATACTTGGACAAGAAAAAAACTAGATTCTGAGAAAGAAGTTCAATCCACTAAATCCACTCAAGATGGGGATGATGTAAGATTTGAGAAAAAACTTGTTATATAAGGAAGACAAAGGCCATTCCAAAATATGCCATTATGCATGAATCCAATCCAACATTACATGAGGTAAGTGTTTTTCTTAATCTTGTAATCACTAGTGAATCAATCTTTGATTTCTCAATTGCACAAGAACCTGAATCTAGTTTGACACCAACCTACAAGGATCTAGACATTCCAATTGCCCCTAGAAAGAGACTAAAAAATGTACCACCAAGCCACAATACACTTCTCACTCATTCATAAAGCCTTCCTTACGGCCAAACATTACTACAACACGTACATCTCTATCTGAGACATTGAATGACATAAAACAAAAACAGATTCTGTGTTGAAATAGAGTCCAAGGGATTTGTGAACTACTATGGCTGAAAATCATCTTGGAAGAGAAAAGTGCAACATGATAGCACCAAACAAATTGATAATTGATCGGCATTTTATCAAAGGAAAATTAGATAGTGGTCAAATCTATATTCCGCATGTGTCCTCTTAAGACAACCTTGCGGGCCTTGTGACAAATGGAAAATGCATATTCACTAGCTAGATGGGGTGTGTCAACAATCATATTTTATCATTCCATATTTGGCATATTATAATTGAAGTTTATAATGTAAATATCCATGAATCATAGGGATCTGATTACATTAAGTGTTATCATTATATTTCCAGAATTAGTTCCCCAATCTTGTATATATATTTGATGTATTCTACCCTAATATTTTGAGAGGCATTAATTGTCATTAGTCTTGTTAGATTCTTGTTGGATGGGCCTAGTAATCTTAGGTCCATACTATAAATAGGCATTTGTTGACTTTTGTGATAAGTTTTAACTCATTTGATATAGAAACTCTATTCTGTGAGAAAAGTTCTCTCTATGTTCTTCTAAAGAAATTTTGATTCTTGGCTTGAGTTAGTATACACTCTCAGTACCTATTTCTATTACAAGGACTCTAAAGAAAAATCTACCTTCCAAGTATATGCTTGCTACAAATACTGTGCAAGACCAATTCTTAAAGATCATTATGTCGGAATAATTGTTGCCATTATGGGTCAGTGGCAATTTAAAGCTACCAACCTGTGAGAAAGGTTCCATCATAGATTTAAATTTGAGGGGGCTATCTTCCAAGAATAACAACATGCCAATAGTATAGTACAGGGTTGTTCTGCTGCTGAAACATTCCCAATTTTCAATGAAAGGGAATAGATCCCTCTGAAAAAAAAAAACAAGAAAAATTTGGCCTTAGAAATCAGCTGATTCAAACAAGTAAGCATATATACAGAATCAAAATATCAAGTCAATTACTCCAGACTATTAGGCTGGTTCCGTTTTGCCCTTGGATTTTAAAAATATTACAGATTTGATTTTCAGCTTCTACAAATTGTGCAGTTAAATCCTAGACAACACTGGATACAAAACTAGGCAAAAATACATACTTTCAAGCTAGTTTCCTCGTAAGATACACAGGAGTTGCACAATTTAAATGTACCAATAAGCACATTTGATTTTTCTATGTTACTTTTGCATCTGTTTTGGAGAAAATAAAAACTTCACCTATTTCACCTTTTATACTCAATTACCCACATAAATAAAAGGTGGGTTCTAAGTTGAAATTAAGTAAAAATGTGTCTTATGAAATAATAGTGATCCAATCAACTTACAAGTGAACAGTTTCTTCATAGCCTATTAGTATAAATATTAAATAGTTAGCTTACAGATTATGCAGTTATATCACAATCTTTCACATACTCGCGCATTATATTTCATGCTTTGTTTACCTAGTTAAATAGGAATAGGAATTTGAGTGCAGATATAAATATATGTTAGCTCTATTTTATAATGTATTTTGTAATACACTATTATAGACAAAATCATAGTCAGAGTTTGTATTCTATCCTTTTCTTTTTCCTAACATAACTATATAATTTCAAACAGTATATAGGACAAAAGCAAAAGGGCAACAAGGAGGTCAAACGTGCATCTCATCCTTATTGGTTAAGAGGCAACTCACATTCTTGTTTGAAATCATGTGTTTAACACTATCCAGTTTAAGAAGCAGTTTTCCTGACATGTAACTGCAAAAACGAAATCCTCATTACAGCAATCAAAATATATAATTATAAATAATGAAGACTTCAAGTATTTGAGACGGAACCAAACTAACCCAGATGTCATTTCCAGAAAGAGATTTAAGGTATGATCGATAACCTCTTTGCACTGCACATAGAAACTCTCATTCTGTGAGCTCAGTAATAACAGCAATGCAAGGATTATGTCGAAAATTTGTCATTACCTTTGTGTAGCATTTAAGGTTAGTAATCATCTTTCCCACAATAACATTTAGTAGTAGTAGATTATCATGGAGTCCAAGAAGTTCAGATAGCCGGGTATATAACTGCTCCAATTACAGTCAAGAAAAATTACAGACTTAACCTTAATAATATTTAAAAATTCAAACGAAAATAGCTACCAATTTTCTACCTTGGATGAAAAAACAGTCTGGTGACCAGAACAACACTTTCTAAAATGTTGAAAGAAAGTTAGTATAGCACGATCAAGTCTTTGCTTGCTCACGTCTCCATATCTCTGAATTTAATAAGTAGTCTTTAGTGCATTCAACAAGGATGGCTATTTAAAATAAAACACAACTACAACCTCATGCTAGCATCAACACACAAAAGACACAGGAAAGAATCTTAATGTCCACGACTAAGAAGCAGGTAACTGTGGTATAAATCATATTCTTAACCTAGAACCTTAGTAATCAAGGGCAAAAATATCAAAACAAAATGTATCAGATTGACAGATTTCACCAAATAGCTCCACCCTTGATATTTTTTCAAACTACAAGGGCAGAGGAAAACCTCAGAAAAATTTAGAAGATATCATCAAAAAGGATTGTGATAGCACTTGTTAAAAGAGAGATAACAGAAACACAATTAGGCTAAAATCGTGTTTCTAAATGACACTGCACAGCTGGCTTACATGATGATCAAATCCTATTAAATCAGTTATACGTACTAAGCAGATTTCCTATAGAGTTTCCTCTGAAGGCACCAGAGTCTACCAGGGTAGTGAAGAGCTGGCAGAGAGAGATATTGTGTTAGGTGGTGTTTCTGGTATTGTACGAAATCTTAAATGGCAAACCAGAACCAGCCAAATAAATGCAAAGATGATGTCAAAGTTTATAAATACTCAAACATTGAACAAAAAATAATAAGAAAAAAATTTATCCATAGCAGACCATGCAGACGTTTTAATATTATAAGATATAACAATCTTATCCTCAAATTGATACAAAAAGGGTACCTTACTGTGAAACCCACTATCAGAAATATTAAGCAACTGCACCACACATGCTGAAATCTCCGCATCAAGTGTCTCATGTGATTCTTCACTGCTGTATAGAAATAAAAGACAACTTAACACTTTACAGTGAAGAAGTTCTTATTTTCCTTCAGTGGTTAAAGCAACTACCTGCAACTAGAAATCTGCTTTGTTCTGAGAATTGCAGCAACTATGTGTGTGAACCAAGCAAGTTTGGATTCGGTTATAGAGAGTTCAAAACTATCAACTTGGCTTTGGAGATTTGCTTCCTTCTACACAAAAATATATAAAACCAAATCAGAATATTATATAAAAACAGTTAACAAAGCTTAATCACTTCATGAAGAACTACTAAAAGTACCATATAGCTTTTCATGATGGGCTCCACTATCTTCATCAGATACGAACTGCAACTTTCATACTGAAATTTAATGAATCAATACAGATGCTAAAAATGTAGTTAATTAATAACACTTAAAAACATTCACTCCAATATAACAAGTAAAACTTCATATAATTTTAGAAGCATGAAAAAGCAAGAACCTGGAATCTACAGAGGAAAGGAAAAAATTCAAGCTGATCTTGGAGCACTTCAACATTGTCTAGAGGATTTTCACCAAGTTCATCTGATAGTTCAGACTGGAAAAAAATGGATGATTTGAAGTTAAAATGTGGAATAAATATTTCCCTTTAGAACTGAAAAGTTTCTCTGTTGTTGCGAATTGTGCGTTTATCACATATGTACATCTAGTATTTATAATCATTCAAAGTATAATATAGGGAAACCTAATAATGGAGAATATCATTAATTATCAAATGTACATATTTTCCCAATTAGAGAGATTAAATCATATCTTTTACACTCCCCTTCGTGCATATCATATTAGTCAAGCTTGTTATAGGTGAGGTGAATCCAAAAACTCTTCAGGGATAGTGAGACCACGGTGGAGAAAGACAGTCGGTGGGAAAAAAATAAGAAAAAAAGGGGAAAGGAAGACCTAGTTTTCTCATACAGTAGAGTTTCCCTGTCTTCATGAATTGTGTTTAATCACACATGTAAACCCTTTATTTATAACATTCAAAGTACAATATAGGGAAACCTAGTAAAGGCTAATAGTGGACAACATCCCTAATTATCAGCTGTACATATTTCTCTAACTACTAAGATCAAATAATATCTCTAACAACAACACTTTTATGCATGTGTATACGGAGTGTTAAAGCAACTGACCTGCAATGAATCAAACCTTGATGATACAAACCCTTCTATAACTTTGGGGACATATTCATCTAACAGATTAGGTTTATCACCCTTGAGATACCGCACAGATGTCACTGATCTAGACCATAAATTTAGAAGATAGTAAACACTGCTTCCAGCCCACTGAAAGGAAACATATATGTATCAATAGAAGTTTCTTTTCATATTTAATAATATCCAGTCATTTATAGTGTATTTTCTGAAGATTACAAAAACACAACAAAAGAATAAAGAATGCTACTGAGGCTAAAAAAAGGCAGCAATCCTACCCCCCGAATACAAACCACTGCATCCAGTGATCAATATGAGGACCTATGACGTACATTCTAATGAATTGACAAAACAAGATAGATAAAACGTACAGAGACCCATTTTGTATTATTCAGCAATTTCTTATTAACTACTTTTATTTTTAAACTTCTGCCTATAATACCTTTTCCAGACCCTCTCATTACTTCCCCACCTGACATTACCCGCCGCTGCTGGAACAACCTCGTCTTCAAGGCTGAACTACGGAAATTGGTTTTGTATGGTGGAAATGTCTTCCCATATAGCCACTTTTGGACCTTCCACTAGTCATTGCACCAACACTAGTTGCATTGGCTCATCATGATGCTAAATATTCCTTTGATCTAAAATCTGGCTTGGAAAACAAACAGAAACTTGGCCCTGCAGTTCCTTTGGCAGCTCTTGCTCTACTGGATGAGTTCCAACTGTCAAATTCAACTTAGATGCATGGAAGATGGGATGTATCTGGGATGCTTTGGGAAGTTGTAAGTAATAAGCCATGTTACCTTCTTGTTTTGGAACAACATATGGGTTGTAATATTGTTCTAATAGCTGTAACATGTTAGGCATATAAGTTTGTCTATAAGGGCAAATTTTTATTTTGCATGTTTGATTTGCATGACACCAATATTTTGAATTCATGAATGAAATCTTCCACACTACCAGCCTCTTTTACTGCTGCCAAACTCTCAAATATTGTGCTTCTCCTATTGCATTCAAATATCCTTAGTAATGTCGTTGCAAGATCTTCCCAAAAAGGGTTCTTGGATTTTTGTCGCAAGAATTTGAACCCATTGCCTACATTTCCTTCCATGCTAATGAAGGCTGGGAATAACTTTGCCGATCCTTTGACATTCCGAACTTCAAAAAAAAAAAAAAACCCTTTCTATCCAACATTCATTCCCTTCAAACATGGGCAACTCCACCCTTTGAACCCAAGGATGAAGTGATTCCTCCTCATTTTACTCAATCCATTACTATAAATGTCCTCTTCTTCTCTTTTCTCGTCACCATTGATTGATTATTCTCCTTCATCTGACAGTTTCTTTCCTTGATTTCAAGAAGTTGTGTTATTTATGTAATACCTGACATGCTTTTAAAGTCTACAATCTTCTCCCTTTGTTCACAGAGAAGTTCCTTTATTTCTCTCATGTTTGATATACTTTCTTTTACCAAAGTCATGTTTGTTCTCAAGTCTGCAATCTTCTTCCCCTATTCGCTGGCCCATTTCTCCAAAGCATGCACTCTACTTTCCATTATGCCATCCGATAGGTCAGAACAAACTTGTTACATACTCCCTAATGAAATGACAAAACAAGATAAAGAAAATGTAGAAAAAGACCCTTTAGTGTATTTTTTAACAATTATCTACTCAACACAAGCATCCGCACATAGAAGACATTTCATCCTTTCACAAAAGGCATTCCCTGACACAACTAACTATTATCCTTCTTATCTCAACACACCTTAAGATAACTCTCTCAAAGTCTCACCCCACCCCTGTATGTACTAGACATTGTATGAACTGACAAACTATTATGACTATAAAAGAAATGTCATGTACATAATAAATGAAATAGAGATGAGTTTTCCAACCAAACTCCAATAAATAAATTGTGATAACAATTAGGCAATTAGGAGATAATTATTCCATAATTGGTGCAGATTCCGTTATTTCTATTTATTAGGACAAATTTGATTCTTCTGGCGATTTGATTTGATTTTATAGCTTTAATTACCTATTATTTCTTTCCTTAATTAGATTGTAAAAATAGTCATAAACCTATATTGTAATCACATTTGTAGATATTTTTTAGAAATACATTCAACCTTTTACTTTCAACTCCATAACAAAGGCGAGGACCACTCATTGGCGGCGCTAGTGATGCAAATGGTCAAAACTGAGACTGACAACCATAACGTGACCACCAACTGAGATGACCGCATCCACGAACACGAACACAAATCAATGACCGCGAATAGAGATAGATGAGGCGACCACAAACGACGACCATGAACGAAAATCGGCAACGACAAACGAAGACAACCACAAATATGGCGTTGACGACCACTAACGTGACCTCAATGCGAACCCAAGTGCGAGGAAGGGGTGTGTTTGTTTGAACCCTAACAAGAGGAAAGCGATAGTTTTGGGTTTAAAAAAAGATACCCTTCGAACTCACCAACCCTGTTGCAGACTCTCGAGTTCAACCAAGTTGGCTTTTGATTCTACCGAGTTTGCTCCAAAACCGAGTTTACTTCCTAGTTTACTCGGAAAGGGTGAGTAGAAACGAAAACTCGGACGAGTTCACAAGTTAACTCGCAAGTTTGATAACCATGCCTACAACATTTTGAAAATGTTTCAAATTGCATTGTGGGGCTTAATTAAGAAACCCTACATAAAAGTTTAATCTCTAGCGTCAACGATGACATCTTCAAGCCACTAGCCACTATGCACCCTTCTTTAAATCATCAAGCTACAGGGTTAACTAAAACCAGTGAGGCTAAGGTCAAGGATTGTTGCTCTAAGATATACAAGAGGGAGCAAACCTCACCGTATAAGTCAATTTTGTGAGGATGAGTTAGGCTTAAACACACTTCCTCAAATAGTGTACAACTTACATAAAGTTGTATTTACATGTTATAATCTTCCCCTTTGAGATACACTTCAGTCATCTTTATATATATATATATATATATATATATATATATATATATATATAGACACGCACACACCAATTATGCACTAATTCACTAATTTTTCAGCACATCTAAGTTAGGGTTAGCGAAACCTCAAGGAGCACAACCCAACCCTGTGTCATGTGACCAAACGCTCTTCAACTCGCTGCCACGCGTAAACTACCATCAACTCCTCAACAGGCGTGTGTGTTCCAGGCGCCTCCTCCTTGATGCCAGAATCACACTAGATCACCATTGTTTGTCTCGTTGATGTCTTTTGCCCATGTTAATGCCCTTGTCTTGGTTCGTTGCACCTAGTTCTCTCCCCTAATAACTTTCTTTTTTCTTCTCTCCTCATCAATGTTTGTGGCAAACGTTCTTTTATGCAGTGAAATAATATGAACAATTTCAACCTAATTTAGTAGTAGCTCTAGTTGTAGTACGATATGATCGGAAATGATTCCCATCATTCTACATAATACAATCAATACACAAATTATTTTTCTTTAATCTCATAACAAAGAAAATAAAGCAAAAAATCAAACTTTGTCCGCGGTTCACAATCCTCAGATCCCAAATCAAGAAACCAAACTTTCATACAAGCAAATTGATAGTGACTAGAGCATGACACATGACACTTAGATGGAGGCCTTGGCCTCCAAAATTTCAGGGATTTGCCTCACAACAAAGAAATTGAGATTGCAGTCTGAACAGCAACAACGAACGATGCCAAAGACTTGACTATAAGTGAGAAAACATAGCAGGATAGTACCCACTCTGGTACTAAGTTGAAAACTAATATATTTTATTGGAAATGCTTCATTAAGCACTTGGCAGCATCTCTACAATCATTCATACTAAGTTCAATTCAATAGAAAAAGTCGGAAAATTTAATTCCGTAGGCTCATGACAAGCCACCAAAAACGAATTTGTCTATATAAATATCCTAGCCATTAATCCAATTTGACCAGAAATTGTTTCAAACATATTTGACACAATTCCTGACATTTTAAGGAACAAGTTAAATAGTGGATGCATACCTTCCAAGAATGCAAAGATTTTAGAGTAAACTCTGCTACCAGGTGTATCCATTCACTATAGCCTTCAGCATTCACAAGTTCAGATAACTGCAGCATAAATCATGGTGGGAATGTGATAAGAAAAAGCCTTTATTAATCAAGACATACTAGTACAAATTGAATCCCAAGAACTCTAGGAAAACTTAATTGTGCAAATTCAACTGAACAAAATTAAAGTGAGATTAGGATGTCAGCAGTCATGAAAAACCAGGTTGCAATAGTTCCTCTATACCTATTTATCTTGATCAGGAAAGGAAATAGAGATACAAAGGTAAAGCAACAAGGAAAATAATCAGACAACATCTAAATCTGGGAAGAGAAGATGCAACAAGAAACATGAACAAATTTGCAAAATGTGGGTGAAGAGTTGAGTACAGCACTTGAACCATAAACATAATTTATCCACAACATAAAAAAGCAAAGAAAAAAATCTCTTAATTATAAAAGCATTGTGTTTCAGTCTTAAAATTAAACATTTCTAGTTTTTTCAACATAAGTATAAAAGTAATCCCTAGTCAAAATAAGACCTTCATAAATAGAATAAATAATTTTAATATTATTTATGAAATAAGAATTTATAACAATTCCTACACAAGGGAGGAAGAGAGGTATGTGATACGATAAGTGGTGTGATAGAGAGAGATGGAGAAGAAATTGTTGCAAAAAATTGGTTTCAAGATTAACATTGCACAAAAGTTGAAAGGTAGGTATCACTGCATGACACATCAGCAATATAGAAGAAATCACCATGGTTATGATTCACAATGGCAGGCAGTATATGAATCTTAGTAAATTCATCATTATATAACTCATTGGTGTAAAAGGTAATTGAAATGGTTGTCAGTGACACCAAAACAGAATATTGGATAATTTGAGAAGGAGACAAGGTCAATATTTCTATTATAAAAGCAAGGGTCTATTGAAGAAAGGGATAGAGTATGCAGGCTGAAGAAATCCTTGTACAAACCCTAGTAGTCACCCCGTGATTGGTTTGGAAGACTTACTCAATCTATGTTTCATTAGGTACTGACAAAGCCAAGGTGAGATACCTTATTTATCAAGTATTCCTTAGAAGAAAAACTTACTCTTCTCCTGGTCTGTGTGGATGACATAATTATTGCAAAGGATGATGAACATGAGAAACTGATCTTGAAAGAGAAGACTTGTGACTCAGTTCGAGTAGAGGATTTTGGAAAATTGAATTACTTCCATGGGATAAAAGTTGCGTACTTGAAAAGGGCATCTTCATATTCCAAAGAAAAAATGTTCTAGATCTTCTCAAAGAAATAGGGAAAATTAATTGAAAGCCACTATAGCTCCTATAGAACAAAACACTAGAATTGGGAGTGATCAAGATAGCTTTGTTGTGAACAAGGGCCAATAGTAAAGGCTTCTAGGGAAGCTCATTTACTTAGTCCACACTAGACCATACATAACTTATGTTGCAAGTGCGATCAATCACTTCATGCACAATCCAAGAGAGCAACACTTACTAGTTGTGAATAGAATCCATCAATATTTGAAGGTAAATCCATGAAGAGGAGTGTTGTTATAGAAGGATGAAATTAAATATGGAGATGTATATTGTTGTAGACAATTCGATACTGATTAGAGATCCACCTCCATATATTTTCCATGTTCTTGGGTGGAAGCTTGGTGACTTCGAGAAGAAACAAAAATGTAGTTGCAAGTCTAGGGTAGAGATTGAATTTCAAGTGGTAGCACAAGTGATATTTAAATTGTTATGGTTGAAAAATATTTTGAATGATCTAAAAACGAGGTGTGAAGAACCTTTATTATAATAATAAATTGATTATTAGTATTACTCACAATCCAGTTTGGCGTGATAAGACAAAGCATATATAGATAGATTGAGTAGATTTGCATCAAGACTTCAACTAGGACATTTGTATACAAAGGGCCTTCCCCACAGAACAATTCCATGATCTTGCAAGCAAGCTAGGAATGATAGATAGTCATTCAGTAGCTTGAGGAAGGGTGTTGAATTATGAAATGATATTGTTGAACTACTAGCAGATCTAACTTATCATTATAATTGTAATTATGAGAATTAAGATGCTATATGATCATGTAGGAGATTTTGTACAAAACATGTTAGCGAAAAACAAAAGATGGAAGACACTACAGAAAACACAGATGAACACTCAACAAGAATTGTAGAAATAAAACTAAAACTACATTCACATGTCGTCCACAAATATGATGAGGTGATGATACTTGAAAACAAAAATCACAACAGAGATTGAATGAGCATGTATATGGATCATGAAAAAACACAGAAACAACATTGCTCACCTGATAATTTAGTTTAAAGCGTCCAAGAAGTCGACAAAAGGCATGATAATTATCATGATCAGAAAGACCTGTTATACAAAGAATTTCATCAACAAAGATCTAAATATAATTTATATATTAAATCCTTATCTCACTAAGTGAGATTAGCTACATGGATCACATATCAATCCGCTCTAATATTTATGATAATTATCATGATCAGAAAGACCTATTATACAAAGAAATTCATCAACAAAAATCTATATAAAATTTATGTACAAAGGTGAGAATAGCTAAATGGATCACCCAACATCATTCAGCTCTAATATGTAAACATATTGAATGAAAATATAGCAGTAGTCTAAACCAATAGATAGGATTAGCAATGTCCAAGTCAGGTTAGCAGTAGTCTAAATTTATTATTAATGATATGTAGTAAGTTTGTAGGCTATATGTAGCACAATTCCTTTGATGAGTGCGAGTATGCTCATTCAGAATGAATTCCACATTTTTTTCTATGATATACTGCTTTTTCTTTGTGGAATTTCTTGTTCAACATCTTCGGTGAAAGTTTGGTTTATCGTAGGACACACTAGACCAATTATTCTTGATTAGCTTTCACAGATACAGAGGATGAGCAAAAAAATGTCTGGGAAAATGCAACTTATGCTATTTTTCATATATTTATTTCACACGTATCTGATATTTTTAAGGTCTCCATGATTTGATTTGGGTGAAGATTGTGGCTGATTCTACTTCGTGTATAGCATATTGAAATTTTAATTGGCATTGCAAATTACAAATATACTGAGGGATTTTTTACTGATTAAATTACAGATATAGCATGTTTTATTTCTCTAAATAATTAATTGTATATATAAAAACACATCCCCCATATGCTGCAATTCTGTCTAATTACAAGGCAGACTTTTTGCTGGACACCATAGTCCGCTATCAATGACACTAATATAAACTAAATAAAACATAATATAATAAATTAAATAATGATAGTAATGACAAAATTTCTAAATAATAATATTATAAAAAGAAGGCGAAGAAATACATATAAATATACTAAGTACAGCTGAATATAAAATATAAATACAAATACATATCTTGTTATATATTATAAAATATGTATATATGTGTGTGTTTGTAAAGCTTTAGAATAACTCCACACACACACACACACATATATATATATATATTAAAATAGGTACACAGTGTCCAATAGTTATCCTCTAAGATACTTCATGGATACATACTAATAAAGTATATAGACCTACAAAGCACAAATTTTTATTTTTTTTTCACGTATCTGACATGGATATTTTTGGATACTTCACCATTATAGGTTGGTGAAGTATCCAAGCTTTAAAAGCATTTATATCCAATAAAACTACAAGAAAAATAAGTATGTGAATATAAAAGCAAAGAATAATTATATCTCCATAATAACTATTAAGAAGTGGACTTTAAGTCTAACTCAACTTTATAAAATCAACTCATAAGGTGAGGTTTGCACCAATTTAACAGCTCAGAAGTGGACCATTAACTAATACACACATCGAGCTAAAAGCCAAGTAGCTGTAAATCAAATTTACCTATTCCAGTTTGCAGAATTTCTTTGGTGCCTTGCATCAAGTGTGACAGGAACTTCATTCGAGCAGTATCATTGGGAAATAATGATCGTCTAGTAGAAGCAAGACGCAACAAGCACTCCAAAGCCTACAGTCAATAACAACAAATAATGAGAAATCGCCAATATAAAGAAGTGAGGTTAGACACCTACAGTAATTTCTTTGCACACAGAATTTTTCCATTATAATAGAACTGTAGGAACAAAGGATCAGATGCAAATAAACCTTACAGAAGCTCACATGCATTTATGTTATAGATATAAAAGAAAAGGACAACAGTCAAATAGTATATTCATTTAAAATATGGTAATCAATTATTTATCACAAGTATCAAAATACATATAATAGGATAAATTGTATTTTATAAATCAAATTACGCAATGCCTCAAAATGTCAGTAAACTTGAACAATAAAATACATATATTAAGATAAGTCAACAAGATTTTAACAATAAACAAGACCTTAAATTAAACATATAGCAGTTCTATGTTAAGAGGTTAACAAACCATGACATAGTATTGAAAGCAGTAACAATTTAAGCTTATCACAATCAGAAGCAAAAGCTTTTTGGGAAGATAAAATAAACTCTATCAACAGGAAAGTTAAAGCAAAAGCATCTTATTAAAGCAAAGGGCTGATAGATTACATTACTTGGGTGGGGGAATAAAGGAAAAGGCATATGGAGAAAAATACACTTTACCACAAATTAGATACTTCTTGTGAAAGACAAGTTCATCGCATTAAAAAAAAAAAATAATACAGACAGGTATAGCAAATCAAGCAGAAAATAAAATCTCATGCTGCATATAGTAAAAGTAGGGGGTGAAAATTGTCTAACAAGATTAGGAAATTTTATTTTATTGTCTTCCACCAAATACATTATCTGTGCACCTATTCAACATTTATCACAGAAAAAAAAAAATGAACAAGTAGCAAAAAAAGGAAAACACCAGCCTTGCTTGTGTTAGACTCGCAAGGGCATACCGTAGAATCCTGAACCATTTTCCGTACTTAAATATAATCAGAATGTAAAGGTAGATTTTGCATTGTCTATACTCCATACTTGATAAGAACCCTTGCATAACAAGGGGGTAAGTATATAAAGTATAAAACTGATCATAGACATACACATAAAAGCTAAAGCTCTTTTGAGAGCTGATCCATGACAACAGGATTTCCAATAACTCACATCTAGAAGTTCACAATTATATAAGACCACAAAGATCAATGAAAAAATAAATATTTACGCAGATGACATGACCCAGAATACATTCCCGTGAGAACATTGGCCCCAAATACCCAATTTAATTATATTAGAGATATACTGTAGATGTAGAATCCTACAAGTATAACTGTACCATTGGGCCTGTGCATTGTAGTAGTGGGCCTTCATATGGGCCTCCTATACATACATATATATATATATATATATATATGTCAATCAGGAGCCAGCTGGCTGGTTTTAGATAGAAGTTAGCTAGGTGTCACATCACATCAGCTGCAAATGGCAACTAATTGGGACTTCCTGTAACTATAAATACTATTCCTAATCATAAAAAGAAAGAAAGAATTTCCTCAGATTTTGCCTCTAATTTTGCATCTGGAATTCAGACAAATTACATTTTATCCCGTAAACATATGCAACAAAGAAAAATCCTATCCTAAGATCTCATAATATTCTCCCTATACACAAAACAAGACCCAAGTTAAATCAAACAAAATGCAGCACTAAAAAAAAAATAGTGTATCACAAGTTTTAAAGCACTGGCTCCATTGTCAAATGGAATAAACTAACATAAACAAACCTCTTTTGAAAACATTTGATTCAATGCATAATAATCAAAAAATATTTGCAGTGTAGATGAATCCTCTAGGGTAGGCTTCCATCCCGATGGAACCTGCATAACCAATGCCAATTCCAGGTCAAGAACTGCTGACTAGAGAAAAGAAAACAACTATCTACGTACACAGATTATACCTGAACAGTACCAATTTCATCTGAACTTTCATCATATGATGTCCCCATAAAATCAAACGACAAACAACTAAGAGAAAGCATAAGAGAAAGTTCCTGCAACTTGCTCCCAACTGAATTTTTCACAAAAACAAAGCACAATTACTCAATTCATAGCATGGCATCAGTTTAGAACTTTGAAAATGAATAAATGTATACAATCATATTCATAACAAAAATATGATATACCATCAGATTTTAACTGGAAGAGAGAAGTTAATGATATCTGGAATATCTGAAAAAGTGAGTGATCCCTGAAAGAGCTAGCTATCCTACGTTGACGAGCAGCAGGTAATCCAGCATTGTGCTGAAAATACACAATAAAATAAATAAAGGTAACAACAACAATATCAGCAATGAAGTTATAATCAAATATAATATTTAGTTGGTTACCTGATTAAAATTAAAATATACAATTCAATGTCTTGCAAGAGAATATATACACCCACAGTACAGAATTTATGGAATATTTTGTAGTATTAATAAATATCCACTTAGCTATGAATCAACACCAACAAGAAGTCTACGCACCCAAAGAAATAAAATAAGGAAATAAAAATATTAAAAAAAACAGTGCTTCTGCAGTATCTAAGTTCAGTTTTTCTGCAGTAACTTAGTTCAGTGACAACATAGCACTACTCTTCAGAGGCATCAAGTCTGCTCTATACGCATTAACCCTTGCAAAGTGGTGGATAGGAATTAAAATGAGGACCAACTTCAGATACTGATTGGTACTAAAATATAACAATGCAATATGATGCTAATATTGACAACTCACGGTTTTGATATCCCATGTCAATCAGTCTACCAGATAGCAGCAGATCAAACAGCAGCAGCTAAACCAAACAAAGCAGACACAATGCAAACAAATAGTTCCTAATATGCATATATTATATATGCTCAAATGTGAAAATACAGAAATATTCATCATTAGTACCTCAAAACTTCATACCTTAAAGACAACAAGCATTAACTTCAGGCAAAGCAGACTAACAAATCAACAACAAAAAAAGCATAACATAATAAAAGTGCAGTCCTAAGAAAGAAGTGTGAAAAAAAGGCTTTTAATGGTTAGAACAATAACACAGATACAGCAAGTGCACGGCTTTTTATAAGCAAGCTACTACTTCCTGTTGAAATAAGCATTGATTCTCACCTGATTTATCTCAGAAACTAGCTGATTCAATATCTTCAAACCTATAGCATAATGATGTTGTGCCTGCCAAAAGTATCAATTGGTCAGATTAAAATTCAAACCAATGATATCTGTAATACAAAGGAAGATCTATTAATATTAATAATTAGGGTAAAAACAGCATGTACGCAATCAAAACCTCAAACACCACATGCCAATAACAGAGAAACTGGTCAACATATCCAAAACTCGACATGATGGATTGTGGTGGTTAATAGAACTTGATTCCATCAACCAAAATCTTGTGTTATCCAATCCTACATCTAATTTCCGATATTCTCATACTCCCAATAAAATTAAAAATATTTGTTTAAGAATAATAATATAAAAAACTTTATAATTATTATAAATATTCATGTGGGTAGGACAACCAGTATGGGATACAAGACAATCACCCTAAACTTTTTCATCCGCGACCATTAAACTTCATTACAAGGACTCAACATATTACAGGACCTCATTTTTGTAATAAGAACACATTAAAGATGAGAAAAATAAGACATAAGGACAAAATATCCACATAAAGGAAACACTATATATGTATCAATCACCAAAATAAAATTAAGTATGCTCACATAATCACAAAGTAGCTATATGTAACAATTGTGGAATTATAAAACAATTTCACCGGAAACTAGAAATATCCACCACAAACCCCACAACAAACGATGAACAGAAATGAGGAGCAAGAAGGAGATTATTAGACACACGACAATTAACATGGTTTGACTAGAGTATGAAGGAGCTCTAATCTACATCTATGGGCAAAATCACTATGAAAAAGTTTTCCTTTTTCACACACGTTACAAAAAGAACTCCAAAGATTACAACTCAATTGCTACTCTCCAAATACAGTATATCTCTGCTCACATTGTAATCACATCACAACTCTTTTAACAACCAACAACCAAAGACATGTGTTACACAAGGCAAGGATATAATCAACTTCCCAAGAATCACGTGTCTCACTTAACAAAATTTGTGAGCATGATTAGAGCTCATTTGAAATGGTAATTCAAGTCTATCAAGTTATTTGTGGTATATAATTTTATTTATTTGGTTTATATAACTTTTAAAAATTCATTTATTTATACCTTCATAAAAAAGGAAGAAATTGTCTGTATCAAAAAAGATGAATGACTTGGTTTATGTCACGCATAACTTGAAGCTGAAAAATAAATAAATTACAATAGATAATGACAGAATTATGTTTTAGCAGTTCCAATATTAGAAGATAAAATACCAAATCTTCATTGGACTCCTTCTGCAACCAACTACATATACTTAATTAGGAAGCTTCCCGGGTTAAAAAAGAAGATAATTTGAAGGGGAATATCTCTTGTTTCCTTCATTTATAGCCATTTAAGTACCTTCAGTTTGTTAAGGAGCGTTGTAATTCAATTTGATACTGCGAGGAATCAAGAATTAGAAAGAAAAAGAAAATAAAGATTTTTATTGAATAGGATGAAAAGAACAAGGAAATAGGAGAGCTCTCCATCTTCGAAGGTTTACCCTTCCCAAAGGATTGATTCTTTCACAAAGAGCTAATGCTCAATCTACAAAATCAACATCCTTCCTCTTTCCCCCTACATTCTCCTATTATCTAATTCGTTAACTCCCTAACTAACTAATCCTAACTATATCAACTAACTTCCCCCTTCCTGTAGTCCTAAAAATACACCCTTTCCATCATTAGAAAGGCTTCATCAAAAGAAAACATATCCTAGAAAACATGCTTATTTCCAATGAGTGCACCAAAAACAAGTTCTTCAAGGAGGATAAGGGAAAGCAAGCAACAGATGTTGTATTGTGTGTTTATTTTGTAACAATGGGATTTCCCTAAAGTTCAAGTGTTTCACCTAGTAGATGGTGAAGGAAAACAAATCATTATGAAGTCTTAAACAGCAATAAAGACATATACAAACATGTGTTTGAATCAAATATTATAGATGGACTCGCAAACTTCATCACTAAATACATGCAGCTAGTTATTTTTTGAAACCCCATAACCAAAGATCACCACAGACCCAAAGATAAGTCTGTGCGAAAAATATTCTAGAAACAGCATTTTATGGTAACATTTACGTAATCCATATCATGTCATTAGCACTAACCCCATTAATTATTTAAGATCCAAAACAAAATTTGAAGCTTTGACTTTTGGTATTGGCGTCTGCCATAGATTTCAAAAATGATCCAGAATTCCTATACATAATTTCCACCATTTTGCAGAGAAGTTGTGCACACAAAAAACTCTAGCAATTCCAACTTCCAAAAAACCTCAAGGACAACAAGCACTTTTGAAGAACAAAACAAGAAACCTAAGCATGGTCAAAAAGCATAGACCTACAACTACTTTACAACGACCTTTAATTTATGAGGGATAGAATCTAAAATCAAAAGTCACGAGATGCTTAATAGCACAGTAAAGAAAACAAACCAAAGCTGCACATTATTCATTGATAGGGAAAATAATAATAACAAACATGATGTTAATATGTTATCGTTAATGAATAAGCATGTTTGGATACTCCTTGCAAACTTAACATGATTTTAATTTTAATGCCTGATGCACATACTCGATGCTGAAACAAGCACACAGGGAAATATATGGACTTCCATATCCTAATTCTTTACATTCATAGCTCTGAGATGTACAAATGGCCTGCTCAGATAACTGTAGCAACATTATAAAATCATAATGTGTCACCTGACTCAAGAAGTCCATTGCCTCCTTAACAACTTCCCTGAATTTGTCATCATCAAGCCAACCAAACTTTGTAATGCGACAAAAGAGTTGGATCAAGGATCCAAGAACAAAGGGCTCCAGTTCTGGTCCTTTGCTTGCCAGATAATTTATGAGGTAGTTTCCTTCAAAAAAAAATAGCAATCTAATCAATTTGGGTTGTAAGAGAATAAGAAATGGAGCAACCACAGTGAGGGAAAATTGACAGCAAGGTAATCCAAAATACTGAACCCAAATTCCCCAAAAACAACCGGAAAAAGAAATAAGAGAAAAGTCAGATTATCCACAAAATAAGTTGATACCAAATTTGGAACAGAGACTTCAATTCATACAAAATTAAGTTAACAAGTATTTTAGAATGTAACTCATAACGCCGGAACATCACTTGGTAAATTCTTTTTAGGAAATAGACAAATCATGTATGTTCCCGCAGACCCAAGCCAAAAAGCCCCTAAAATACTCCTAGTCATAATCATCTGCAAGCAAGAATATTACGAATATCAATCCGGAGCTGTAAAGGAAGGCTTTGCTCAGTCACTTGCTTCAACAAGCTCGAACTTGCCAACATCAATGCATACGGAGAGGATGCATTATCCAGAACATATTGGCACTGTGAAATGTAGTCACTGTTTAAGGAAAAGCATTTCAGTGTGCTTTCCGCCTGTGCTCTTTCAACAGAATCCTGCGAGTTATAAAGCCTCTCACACATTGCTTCCAGCTGGGCTAAAGTCTCCATTCTTCACTGTGTACGAAGTGTATCCAACAATTCAGATGAAGAAGTCAGTTCTTCTCCTTTTTCCCACGTATAACCAATATATATCTACAAGATTTCATGTGAATTCAAGTACATATTTAGAGGTGGAAACACAAAAAAGAAACTAAAGCAAGAATCAGTTCAGTACAAGCATCAGGCAACACCAAAGTTTATAAATTTGATATAGTAACACTAAAATATTAAATGTTTACAGGTGTACAAGATAATGTTTTCAAATCTCAAACTGTTTCAATTACAAGTATACTCTAAAATACAAAGATAGCTCTGCATAAAAGGATCACAGCAGAATTCGCCAACAAATCCAGCTACAATGGCACTTGTCCGTAGAAAATGAGCAGTGCAATCCTGACACAAAAAAAAAAGTCTATTATTTTTCAAAAACAAAATCATAATCATAATAATGAATCTTTCAATAAATAAAAAGTTTTTTTTAATCCACATAATACAAAAAATACAGAAACATGTAAACAACTGCCATTCTCTTGATCATCATAAAGAAGTTGTTCCGAATTCTGAGCAAATCTTGTTAAGGCCTTAAGAGCAAAATCATTAAAGCATTACAAACATAACATATGTCAATGCCCGTAATATTCACAACAAGATGCGACTAGGAGTATTTATTTTAAAAGAAAATATATTCACAGCAAGATGCGACTAGGAGTATTTATTTTAAAAGAAAATATATTCACAACAAGATGCGACTAGGAGTATTTATTTTAAAAGAAAATATATTCACAAAAAGATGCGACTCAGATTGAATAAAAGATATGTTGATCCATCACCTTCCTTATGCACATTAATATTGTATAAGGTAGTGGCAGGAACATTCCTTCTTCACGTAACTTTTGTGTATGGTAAGAGATAGAAATCAAAATCAGTCATTCAATTTATTGGCATAAAATATGATTGATTGTTTTACAATAACAAATACCTATATGCATATTATATATGAACCTTTGTTGGCATCTATTAGCAAACCATATTTAGGTCAATCCACACTTATAGATGGGGAAAATCCACAATGAATGAGAAATGGCCGAGTTTTGGACATGGTATCTCACTGGGCTATCAATAGTGACAAATAGTGCACTATACCAGATTTAGGTCACTACATTATACAAACCTTATATTGACCCCTTCATTCTTCTCTCCCGCACACTATCACTGTGCAAGCTATCTCTTCTTTTTCTCCAGTGACCCCTTCCGTTTCGGATGACCTGCTCCATTCCACTCATACAGATTTCTTTCTTCATTTTTGTGCTCTGTTTCTTTTTTCTTTTCTTTTTTTTCTTTCTACGCTCTGTTTGCCTTTCTTCTTCTACCTTCACATATATTTTCCTTTCTTTGTTTACCTCTTTTCTCTTTCACCCACTATCTATTTTCTTCTTCTTTAATATCAATTATTCTTTTTCTTTTTTCCCTTTCTGTCCAGATGCAGCAGCAGCTACTTGCATGTTTTCTATTATTAATTATGAATAGTTTGAGAATTGAATATTTATTCTATTTCCAAGCAGTTATATTAACTATTCATAACAAATAAATTAGTAAGAAAGGAGAGACACAAATGGAAGAGAAAAGAAATCGTCAAAAATTATATCAATGATGGCTAACACTACGTACAGATGCAGCACATCAACTCTATACAGATCTACCAAAGACACCCTCCTAAAATCACCATTAGAATTTATAAATGCAAATTGAGAATAATACAGCCTTTTAGCAAATTGCTAACCTCTAAAATCAACACACAGTAAATGTTAGTCTGCAGATTGACACTTCACTGAAATGGACCCACACCGTTCATGCATAAGTAGCCAAAGGCAACAAATAGATGTGATCGAATAACAACTCAACCTTAAACTGCTAATGCCTTTGGGCAGACACTTTATTAAGGCCAAAAAAAACTGTTTTAACACCTAATGATTACAATAACAGACAAAACAAAACCATCTAACTTGCAATATGCAATGAAAAGGAATAGATAATCATAACCAGTTGCTAGTCCTCTACAATGAACACGTGCTAGAAAATAAATCTGCCCATAAATTCACATGTTAAAAATAGCATGCAATCACATAATAAATATTTTTTTAATTTTAAAGCAAACAAACGCAAATTGTTTGATTCCTATGTCATTCTTCACAATGCTCCAATAATAGCAATGTACACAAAACCCTGCCCACCATAGGCACACCAATTCCCCTTTCTTCGGTGCATGGACAACCCCTTCTCACCAAGCCCCATAATATGGAGACAACAAACTGTGTCAACCGAAGGTTTGAAGTAATTCAAACACAATGCTAGAACACACACACTGATCATCAAAAGCTAACAAAGAACCAGAAAATAAAAGGTTTATCAAACTCAAAAAAACAATAAAGAAACACCACAAATTTTATCACCACAAATTTGACAGCGCTAAACACAACTAGAATAAAGTATCGGAGCACAGCAACAGACACACATTTCGATAAGATACAACCAAAACAAGTGCATACTCAACCAGGTAAAGTGTTTGCAAAGTTATTGATCGATTATAGCGTTTAACACATGTCAAAAGCGCAGATAAAAAAATCAAAAAAAAAAAAACTAACCTAATAATCCATGCATAAACACACAAACATAAACAATAAACATGTAGCGTTGTAGGAAAAGGAAAAATCGTAGAAGGACATTGAGAGATTGTGAAGGAGGTTCGTACAGAGAATATGAATGGCGATTGCAAAAAGAAGCTGGCAAAGATTTTGAGTTCAAAAGCAGCGTGGGAGAGTGTGGTGCTGAAGAGATGAGAAAGAGGGCTATGAGTTTTCAGAGTGTAGAGAAGAAGGAAGACCAATGAGGTTTTGGGTGTAATTTTTATAGGACAATTTAATTAACTATCTTTTTTCTTTTTCTTTTTTCATTTTAACTTTTCTCTTTCTTTCTTCCTCTCTGTGTGGGCCCCGTATCGTGGAATTTCTTGAGACTTGAGATTGCAAGACAATATAAAACAGTTTATTTCAATTTCAAAACACTTTCTTCCGTAAATATTTTTAGATATTTCGGCTCAAAGTATTTTATTTAAATTTTTAAAAAAGTAGAATAAAAATTATCTACAATTAAAATACAATTTTTTTAAAAAAAAAAAAATATTAAAAATTTATTTTATATCGTATTACAATAATACATTTGAAATTATATATACTAGTGAAATATTTTTTTAATTTTATTATTTTTATACATAATTAATTAAACAAATAAAAGAATAATACAAGTTAAAATTTAAATTTTTTTAAATATTTCAAAAATTATAATTGGTCTTTTTAAATGAGAATTTATTTAATTATTTAAAATAAAAATAAAAATTTATTTAATTATTTACGTTAAACAAATAAATAAATTATTTATTTATTATTTATTAAAGGATAAAATTGTTGAATCATGATACTAAATAATTTATATGCTCTGGTATAGATATTGTGAATAGTTATAATAAGGTGTGTTTATTTATAATTATAAATTTTAACGATTGTATCTTTCTTTCCTACTTTGATTTTTAATTAAAAAAATTATAATATTATTGAGTATAATATTTCAAGAGATGTAATTTTTAAAAATATAAAATTATTTAGTGACACAGATAAGCAAATGTTTTGTTTTTGAAATTCAAAATATAATTGTGAAAATGTAATATTTTGGTAAAAGCCAATATGAAATAGTTCTTAGCGCATTTCATAAATAATTTTACATTTATTTAATGAACAACAAATTGTAAATCATTTTTAGTCATAAAAAAAATATATTTCTATGTATTTTTAAATCAGATTTAATAAATTTTAAATAATAATTTTTTATTTAAAAACTATACAACATGTTTTATGAGTGTGTAGCAGTTTATTTCAACTAACTGATTAAATGTAAAAAAAAATGTGTTTAAGATCTCTAAGTATTTAAAAGAATATTTAATTAAGTGTTTTACAGTAAGTATCAAATATGATTTTATCATAATTTTAATAGTTCTTGTCTTAGGCTCTCTATATATTTTTTTTAATCAAAATCCTTGTAATCTCTTTGTTTTGTTATGAAATAACACACTTATATTTTAGTTAGAAGTAATTAATGTCTATTTGTTGCATAAATGGTTGAAGTTAAAAAAAAAATACTAAATTATATTTACAGTGAAAATTATTATAGGAAACTCGATAAAATTGACTAAAAAAATTAATATTCACTAATAGTCAAACCAGTATAAAAATATAAAAAACATATTTTATCATTTTATCTCTCCCTAATTGTCTTTTTAGATTTTTTTAAAAAAGTAATATACAATTCAATGATATATTATTGAATATTCAACTTATTTTTCCACATATGATATAACACTATTTTTTATGGAAACATTTAATTAACTACATTTTAGTTAAACTAAAAAATTAAAAGATATAATCATCCATATCTAAACCATTTAATGCACATTATAAATCAACATCTTTCACATATAATAATGCACATATAACATTTTTTTTATATAAAAACGTTTGATGAGTTATTTTTTAGTTAAACAAATAAAAAAACATAACTAACTTATTTTGTTGATTCCTAACTAAACCACAATTACAAGTAATTTATAAGGTTATTTTAGTAAATATTATTCACATTAAGAATACATGTAACACACATTACGAAAATACCTATAATTTATAGAATGTATGAAAAAAATATAAATCTATATATTATATAGGGTGGCAATGGCTGGCCCGCCTCGTAAAGAATTTACGGACTGATTTTTCTAACCCAACCCGCATAAGAAATATTTATTAAAAAATTAATTTTTTAAATAAAAAATTTGAATTTTTTTTATTTAGATGTATTAGGTAAATGATCTCATAATATTATTTCCATGAAAGTAAGATGTTATTAAAAATTTCGGAATGTAAAATATGAGGTTACATGAAGAAAATATGAGAGTGTAGAAAAAAAAATTATACATTTTATGCGGGTTATACAGGCCAACTCGCCCCGCCCCGCCCTGCACTTGGTGCGTGCGGCTGCGAATTTTGCGGACGGACCAGCGAGTTGAAAGCAACCCGCCCTGCGTTTTTTTCAGCGGTCCACGGGCTGGTCCACACGGTCCACCCCACTTTGTCACCCTAATATTACATAATAACTTAATAATAAGGATTTATGTGTATAAATATATTTAAGTTTTTTTTTTAACAAATATTTCTTAAAAGAGTTTATTCATTATTTTTATAATCATATTAAAAATTTATGTAATAAATTTAAATTTTTTAAAAATTAATGTATTTATCTTTTAAAATTGTGTTAAAATTATTATAAATTAAATAAATATTTTTTAAATTATACATTTCTTCAATAATATGTGTTAATGGAGTCTCGAATTATACATACCATTTAATAGCGTGTCCACCTCATAGCTAAGAACACATTAACCCTCTCTCTCTTCTCTCTTTACCCTTCAATCCTTGTTCGTTTCAGATATACCCAATTCTACTTCCACGCTTTCATTCTACGCAAATTCACTCTATTTCTGGTTAATCCTCTTTTGTGTTAACCAGAGGAAATTCAGAAGCTATGGAAAATTCCCAAGATCAACCACTTCCTCCAGGTGTTCCTTCGTGGCCAAACTATGCCCATGCCGCTCCTTCACCTCAATACCCTTTTCCTCCCAACAATCTTCAACAAGGAACCCTTCCACACTATGCTTTTCCCATTCCCAATTCCAACCTTGCTCAGAACACTAGAGTGAACGATGCCACAGTAACCGTTTCCAATAGCATCGCTTCGAACAACTACGGAGCACACTTCAATGGCTCGCACGACATTGATGTTGCTGCTCAGGATGCAGTGCTGCGCGAACAAGTATGTTGCTATCTCTTGTGCCAGGTTTTACATTGCTGTTTTCGGTTCTTTGTGATTTTATCGAGACTGTGGAGAAATGTGGGTGCGATTGTTGTTGTGCTGATCTTGTGGACCGTGTTTTAAGTTCTTGCTCTTGTGTTTTTGTTTTTTTATTTGGTTATTTTTCATTTGACTGTTCTGGGTGTTTTGGATTTGTTTTTATTGATAGGAAATTGCGATGCAAAATGTCATAAGGAGTCAAAGGTGTGTGTTGGTTTTCGTTTTTCTTTGTTCAATTATGTGGAAATGCTTTCTTGAAATGTTAAGTGGTTTGAGATAGTGGGATTGTTGAGTTGGATGTTTGTGTTTGGCCATTCTAGAGAGGGAAGAACTGATGCTGCACCTAACGAGGATAATTTTGATGTATTCTCAGAGCGGCGTGACCCCGGTGCTTTGAAGGTGTGTGACAAAAACGTGATTGGGATTAATTTTATTTCTTTTGAAGAGTAGGAGAGTTAGACAGAGCTTTTCTATTTTTTGTTTTTATTTTTTAAAAAAACAGGAGCATCTGTTGAAAATGGCCACAGAGCATAGGACTGAAATGGCTGTGAAGCGTGGGAAAGCTGCACGTGTGGAAGAAGGTCTGTAGTTTACTTAACCAAGTGTTCTTATTTCTATACCATTTTACTTCCTTTCTCTCCAGTTCAATGGTAATGTGGCATTGGTGGACTGATATTGTGAGGTTGATCATACCATTTCAATATCATGTTGGATTTATAGGGTTTTAGGGAAGGCAAAAAAGACAGTTATTATGTGCACCCTTTGGGAATTTGGGCTGGCCATGTTCCTTAACGCAGTAATTCCCTCAAAGGAACAGCTAGAGCACTTTGAATGGATTAACCACAGGAAATCTTCAGGCAACCTCTGGCCTTCTTTGAGTGGAACTAGATATTACTTTACAGGTCGTAGGGTGGGTTTGGGACAGTAAGCAACTTACTTAAGTGCTTATTGAATAATTGCTTATCATGTAAACACTTCTTTATATGTTGTTTCAATAATTGAAGATGAAGTGGGGCTAAATTGTTTCCAGACAAGTTGTAAGTGTTTTTCATATGCTATCGTAGAGAGCTTATTGAGAGAAACTAAAAAAGCCTGTAAACATATCATAGCTATTTGTTCGTAAGCTCTTCCAAATACTTACAAAAGTGCTTATGTCATAAAATAAGCCTAAATAAACTATAAATAAGCTCTTTGAAACGTGTCACTTATACTAATAATTTCATCTAGAGAATGTTGTAAAACTCGAGGATCATAGAGGATCAAAAGGGGGATAAAAATTCGTGACTCAAGAATGTAACTAGACTCGTGAGTGTTATGAGATACAAAAAGTTGTATTCATAGACCTGTGTATGCGTTAAAAATAATATAGACGATAAAAATAAATTATAATAAGTCCCAAGTAATTATATCCAATACTTAACACAACTAAACATAGGTTTACAACTCATGAAATAACTAATAAACTCATAGATGATTAATACAAACAAACAATCCAAGAAGATCATTCATATTAAAAGTAGGATAAGCATCCTTCTCCAGTTGATCTTCATTTTCATTAATGTCATCTCCTTCGTGACCATCATTATCAGCAATTGGAGGAACCTTCAAATTATCCATAGGTGCAGCAACACCACCACCACTGACATCTTTTCCAACTTCAACTAAGATGTCTTCATCCGAAGGTTCCAAAGTTGAACTCTTCACTTGTTGATACAGTAAAATGGTATAACATTGTTGTAGAAAAATAAAGCAATTTCTTGATATGGATCCTGCCTCTCACTTTTCTTGAAAATGACATTGAAAGTGGTTTGACTGCCAGTTCCTTTTTCTTGAAAATACTTGATGAGTCATAACTCTCCTCTTCTTGCCTTAGTCTTTTGAATCACCCACACTACTCCCCCTCCGAGTTCTTTTAATTTTGATTTTTTATTCAAACTTTTCTGTAAATGCTAAACAACATCCAACATTAAACTTTTAACATCTCCAGGAACTGCTACACATGTCCAATATCCTTTTAAGTTCCTGCTAGATGATGATTCAATCGATAGATTCCTTGTGTTAATACTTCCTCACAATATTTTCACTTCACAGTTCTTGCTTTCCCACCAAGAGAAACACACCGACCCCATGCAAGATCAGTCCTTGCTCCAATACGACTTCCTCTTCTATTAGCGTGACTCGAACCACTTCTAGCTGATGCCATTTGTTTTCCTTCAAATCTAAACAAAATAGAGAAGCTTCTAGCAAGAATAGAGAACACTCTCCAGCAAGAACAAAAGAAGTAAAGACAGAGCAAAACATAGCAAGCATCGACAACTCCAAAGGCATCACCGAAGACAATGTTTGTGAGTGCTATGATGCCGACAATGGAGAAGCTAGTGTCGGCAGGAGCTACATTAGTGCTTTGATGGCTGTCAGCAATGACAATTATTGTTGTTTGACAGCAGCGTCAGCGTCAAGGTTAGGGGGGTGTGCACAACGTCATGAGTAGTCTCCTTCGTCTCTAATTTGCGAATGGGTGGGAACTCTAGCAGAACAAAAGGACCATACGAGTTTGGCTGGGTCTTGTCCCATAGCCAACAAATGGGCCGTTGAACCCTAGCTGCAAAAAACAGAAAGGATCGATGTGGCACACAATCCCGATTTTGACGAGCAGCCTTACGACTCCACAGTGATCTGTGCCTATCTCTATCTGCCATCTATTTCAGCTTGTAGCATCCCCTGCACTTGTGGGATCGCACGAGTTTTCTCGAGATTTTAACATCATTGCATCTATTATCGTCTTTTAATGGTAATAATTTGTCTGATTACTTTGGGATTATATGCATTCTGTATCAGGTAACACAGAAATAGGCAATGGATATGGTGTGCCTGGTGGAGGTGCCTATTATGATGGTCCAAAACTTAATACTACTGCAGGTAAATATGATTACAAATATTTTTAACTCATGTAGTAGACTCTTGTACCTTAACTTTGTTGCTTTTGGAACTGTGAAGTAGGTAACAATGCTGTCAGTCAGTCTGATCCTATACTTGATAGATGTTCAGAACAAAAACCTGCAGCTAAAGAATTGCCTGAGTACCTCAAGCAGAGGTTGAGAGCTAGGGGTATTCTTGGAGAAAATTCATGTACTGCAGATCCAGTAAGTATATTGATCTTAGATTATATTTGTTATCATATTCAATTTCCTCTCCTTCACCTATTTATTTTTTCTTTTTTCTGTTATTTTCCTCCTTGGAAGTGGGGGTGACAATCTATTTTTGAGGCCTCATTCTACAACTTTGTACTACAAATTTCACGTTGGGTTTGAAAATGTGACATTTGATTGTGCTGCAATTTTAACTTCTAGTTTCTCATGCCATGTGCTTTCCAGTAATTATTTTCAATTTGTTCAACTACCTTACAGATTACCTGTTTCTGAGTTTCAGAAAGCCAATGCAGCTGAAGTTACGGAAAATCAAAAGTTGCCACCAGGATGGGTGTGTATCACTATCACTTGTTGTAAAGTTTGCCATAGAATTTGGGTGGAAAAATTCTTTGCATATGCCTTCAGCTATTTAAATCTCTTAATCACTCTTGGACCTTTTTAAACCAAATCCTAACTTTTACCAAAAAAGATATAATTAAGATTTTGGTGTCACATCACAGCTGCTGCATATTTCGGACAATAAGCATATCTTATTTTTATCAATACCCTACTACTTCTAGCTCATATGAATCTCTAATTTTCCATGTAGGTTGAGGCAAAAGATCCTGGAAGTGGGGCATGTTATTATTATAATGAAAGTACTGGGAAGAGTCAATGGGAAAATCCTCAAAAGTCATACTTAACTGAGAAATCACCATCATCTTCACATCTTCCAGAATATTGGGTGGAGTCATTGGATGAAACAACAGGTTCAGCTATAATTATCATGTGGTTTCGTCTGGTCTTTATATGAGTTTTATTTATTATATTCTAAGGAGACTCACTGGTTTAGATTAGAGAAAGAATGGCTAAAATATAATTACTCCAAGGGGTTTTTTGGTAGAAGGAAAATTTTAGTTTCTCAGGAATCTAAAGTTGCCAAAATATGTTTCTCATGTTTTGTTTACCTCTTAAAGAATAACATTCCCAAGAAACAATGTTTCTCGGAATTGGTTGTTGGCCGAGTTTCCTCAGAAAAACATTCCCATGGGAGTGTTAAAATGGAAGTTTACTAAAAAAGGTTAACATGTTACTCTTATTAAATCATTTAATGTGGTAATGAATTAAAATGTAGTGAAAATAACACGATAGTCTTTGGTCTGTAGAGAACTTATATAAATATTCCTAGCAATATTTGACCAACCAAACATAATTTAGTCATTCCTAAGAATCAAAATTCTGAAGACTCATGATTCTTGGATTTCATGGCATCCACTAGTGTTCTTTATGAAACTTTGTTTCCTCATACCCCTCAACAAAATATTTATTCCTATATCATATTTTTATTATTAGAAGATATCAAATCTCCTTTATGTATTATATTAATGCCATTTGTATTGTCTCAAACACGATTTCAGCTCGATGTCTCTCTTTCCTATACTTTAACAATTCTAACATTTGACTTTTATTTGTTCTTCCCTTTTGCATGTTTTTGTTTTGTCAATTAGTGAATGTATTTGATTCGTCATTCATTGTTGTTTGATATAAACATTACAAATTTTCAATAGTGACTAGGTATATATGCTACCGGGTTCAATGTATATTTAGTTTCCTTGGTAGAGAAATAAAATGTTTCAACACTTGTGAAATGATTTTTAGAGTGGTTTGTTTGTTGGGCCAGTTTATCCATAGACTTTGTTGTAGTTGTATGATAGATTTTTCTTATCTTTTTTGCCATTGTTTGAAGAATTTAAGTTACCTTATCTATTATTTCTTTGTATTTCAGGTCATAAGTATTACTACAATACAAAAACTCATGTATCACAATGGCAACGACCTAATTTAGCTCACAATGTTCCTGTTGGTGATGGATATGACGAATCATCTAATTTAGCACGGTGCACGGGATGTGGTGGTTGGGGTGTTGGCCTTGTTCAAACATGGGGTTATTGCAATCACTGCACAAGGTAGAGAGTTGTTACTGTTAATGATTATTGAGGTCTTAGTGTATGTTTGGTTCATTTTATTTAGGAGAAATAATTGCTTACTTTTGGAGAATGGTTACTCTTAAGCGATTGTTTCTTTAAAAATAATCCCAACCAAACTTGCTAATGTTGGAGAATTTTTATTGTTAGTTTATATGTATCATATGTTGAATAGTAATTGAAGGTCACAAGAAAATGTGCTTTAATTGTAAATAAAATCTACAAAAGTACAACCAGAACCATAGATCCTGCTCACTGCGGTGAAAATGAAATCTGCAAAATTAATGTTGATTTTTTTCTTCATGTATGACTATATACATCATCTGCTTACCTTTTTTTTCTTCTAAATTAGCTGCAAAGGTTTATCTCTAATATTTAGTTTGGTTTTATTAAAAATGCAGGGTTCTGAATCTTCCTCAATGTCAATATTTGTCCTCAAGTTTGAATAATCAGCAAAGCAGTGCTGCACATCCCGGTGAAATTTCAGATAATAAGTCTAGCAAACAAGGGTTAGTTGTATGAAGATCTGCAGTGCTATTAAATTTTTAACAAAAGCTTATTGTTGTTCAGTTGATGTTATCCAGCCAAATTTGTTGCTGCACATGCTTGGGGCAGACCTCTATAATAATATATAATTAAATTTAAACTTCCACTATCCATCTTTTAGATTTTCTCTTTTTCTACACCATGCTTTCATGAAAAGTCTAAAATATGCTTAGATTAAAAGCTTGTATAGCAAATACACTTTCTTTTAGGTTCTGTTCCATATTGCGATAATACTTCCTAGAGGTAAACTGTGGAAAGGTGCATTCTGAGGAAATGATTGATGAAAATTAAGGGGAAGTGAACTTTTGAAAAGAAACTGATGGGAACCAGTATTATTGAATAAAAACAATAAAACTGCAGAGATAGAGAGCTCTAATTACAATGAATAACACTGAAGAATGTAAATGCAGAATAGAAAACGAAACCTATCACATGGGCAAAGTCTACTCTGCCCTTGACCTCTGCCACCCTATATATTCCTCAAAATGCTCAATACTCCCTGCCCTTGTATTTCACAGTTTTGCTCAATGCTCCTCTGCCACCCTTGATATTCCCCAAAATGCTCAATAATCATATACAGTCCATTGAATTGTTGGGTCGGGAGTTTTGGGCTGGGTTGCTATCATCTCATCATCTGTTATCTCACAGTTTTGCCTTGAAATCTATACGTTTGTCTTTACTGGAGCCATAAAGGATTGTATTGATTCGATTTCTTTCCCTAGGACCAGTTTGAAACCTCCATTTCACAAGGGAAGTAGAAAAGGGGGAAAGAAACGTGCTCATGCAGAGGATGATGAGTTGGATCCCATGGACCCTAGCTCCTATTCTGATGCTCCTCGTGGTGGCTGGTATGTGTATTGTATGTTTTATACACACACACACACACACACACATATATATATATATATATATATATATATATATATATATATATAATAGAAAAGCTCGCTTAAATGATTAGTAACTATAAATGTATGATTACTTTCAGGGTCGTGGGTCTGAAAGGTGTGCAGCCACGAGCAGCTGACACAACAGCAACAGTATGTACATTATTTTTTTATTTTATTTTTATTTTACTTTCAGAAATTCTTTTGTTCCTATCTTTTCCTTAGTTGCTTTTCTTATTGATACATTTGATGTCTATTTTTTTTCAATGCATTTTTTACCAAAGTAATGCTTTAACCTGGTATCCATGGATGGTTTAATACCCAGAAGAATTTTGCAACTGAATGAAGTTATCCACGAAAATGTCTTGTGTATAAACAATAAAAAAGTTGGTGAAATTGTGTAATGATAGATTACGGGTAGAATTGGTGGGATATTGAGCTTCTATTTGATGCCAAGCTAGCCTCTAGTGCCACTGGGTAACAGTGATGTCTTTTATGCAGAAACAGAGAAAAGTAGAATGTCTGCCATAATAATATTTTTGGTTTCAGTTTCCTTACATTCCTCAACTGAGCCTTATTTATAAATTCTTTCTCTATCAATTTCAGGGTCCTCTCTTTCAACAACGACCATATCCATCACCTGGAGCTGTTTTGCGGAAGAATGCTGAAATTGCTTCTCAGAAGAAGAAACCAAATTCACAATTTACTCCCATATCTAAAAGGGGTGATGGAAGTGATGGGCTTGGTGATGCAGATTAGAACCATCTTATCACAACAGTGAACTGATTTATCTTGCCCTTTTTGCCAAGTGGATGAAAATTTATCAGATACATTTTACTCTAAGATCCATGAGTTAGATAAGGATGCCACAGCATTGGCAAAACCATCTGTGCTGTTGTGCAATAATACCGTGACTTGCTGCAAATACTGGAGAATTTTGCATCACTTCAATGCTATAACGGAAGCCATACTTGAAGCGTTCTGATGGGTGATGATGAAAATTGCACTCGGCTTGGTAGAGGCATTCATGAGCAGAAACGTCATAGCCATATGATTTTTCACGATTGGAAAATTCTAGAACCTCAAGGTTGCAAGAAAGTAAATTCTGAACCTTCCAACATTGTCTGTGATCTTTCTTTTTGTTCATCTTTATAGCTAATCGTGTTACGCTAGAAATATAGTTTTCTTTTTCAATATGGTACGGTCGGATTTTATGGTTGATGGAGATGTATGTAGTCCACATCTTGTTCATCTTTCGATAAATCTTACTATGGATGGTTTCTAAATGAATAATTTGAAACAATATAAATCTATTTTGAATTATTCATTTTGGAATCAAAGAGAATGCACTTTAGAATCTTCCTTCTGGCATACACTTTTTTCTGGAATGTCTAATCTATAAAAAAGGTAATACTTTAGATGTTATATTCTAAAGGGTTTAAGAAATTTAGAAGGTTATTTCTCTATGATAGGAAGGTGCATTAAACGCAACTTGACCTATTAAGTCATCGAACAAGTAGGTTGAATTAAGTCATTTTTTGACAAATCATGATTCTATTCCTTTTCGTGTTCATGTTGGTATATGCATAAGTTTTCATATAAGTAAAAAATAGAAGTTTGATATTATGTTTCATAAATAAAGTTGGATTTCATTGTTTTAAAAAATGCATTGATGGGAGGTGAAAAGTGTGGAAGTTAAATTGAATGAAGTTGAGAAAATAAAGAGATTCTATGCTATGTTTGAAGACTAGATGAAATCTGGCACCAGATGCAAATACATAAAGATGAAGATGATATGAAGATCAGACAAATTCAAAAGATGTGCTACACAAGCTTACAAAGACAAGATGAACATGCAATTAGCATATGCACTCTAAAGTTGTATCCTGAGACACATGAAAGATTGTTTCTCCCAAAAAGTGGTGTCTCGTGGATTTCAAAGAAGATATTGGCATTCATACAACCTATGCTTGAGTGTTGTATGCTTATTTAGTATGGTGAGTGCAACAAGGTAGTTACTCAAATAAAATTTGTCCTTCACCTAAACAAAAGTATTCTACAACAGAAGTGTCATAATAAAGTCAAACAATGTTATAACGCAAAAAGACAAAGTGGAAACACTCGGTCATAATACACAGTTTTGGGACTCCTATAAATAGAAGTTGTGTCATGGATATGAGTTTGTTGAATCAACGAATGTAAATATGCTCATGCAAGTACATGATTTTTTTCATTCTTTAACTTCTATGTGCTTAGTAAAAACTGTGTTAGATGATATAGAAAGACAAGAGCTTATTTGTATATTCTTTACTTTTGTGAAGTTCTCTCACAATATAAGGAGTTTTTATATTTTATATCCTCTCTTAGTAAAGAGTAAACATTACAACTTTATTGTTTGTATAATCTAAAAAGACTTAGTCCGAAAGAGACACAATGTACTCAATGTAAATCTCAAGAAAAAAATAGTTGATAGTTATGAGTGACTTTGTATATTTATTGTAAACCACACTTATAATATTAATATAATAATTAGTTTATTACTGGAACCCTTTTTGACTGAGGATAATTGAGCTTAGCTTGAGTTAAGGATGAATTTGTACAAGTCAAAGTGTTTAGTATTGCTCTCTATTACTCGAGGTTTTAACTTCTTTTGGCATCGTCAATTTTTTTACAAAAGCCTTGAGAATATTTTTGTAAACCATTAAACGATTTCTTACATCGTTTAATGAGCCTTCTGCAAACAATCTTTCAAGGCAGTTTTTTACCTACCAGGAACAAAACTTCTTTATTAAGGAAAGACAATTTTTTCAAAATTATCTATTAATTAAAATCTTAAAAATAATTTTATATTTAAAATTAACTAAAACAATAGATCTAAATTTTTCCATTTCATTTTCATCAAATAAGCTATGTATTAAAACAATGTGATTATATACATAATGATAATGTGGAATAATATCCAAAATGTTTGATAAAAAAAATACCAGTTAAACAAAAGGCACTATCAGAGAAATGATTGAAGATAATTTGTTTAACTTCAGTCAAGGTAGACTATTGTGTAACGATAAGATTATTCACATTTGTCAATAACTTAAAAAGAATAATATTATGATATTATCAATATCAGAGCATATGTTAGAAGTAGACAAAATGTTAGAAATGATTTAGCACATGTATCTCAATGCAAATCTTATCCTTAAGCATATTATCATTATGCTTTAAAAAGGAAATTTTGTTGGTGGCATATCTAATTTTAACTTTTGGATGGAAGAATTTAGTGTTGTCTTTTTCAGTAAACCATCTCATTAAACTGTAAAAGAAGTTGCAAGAAAAACTATGGAAGTGCGCCAAACAACTAGCTTATTAATCCATACAAATAAAATTTAAAAGCCATGAGAATCAAAAGGGGATTGTTACCATTTTTTTTCTTCCTTTCATTTCCTTTTTCCATCTACCGTTACAGAACAACAGCGATGCACCTAATCAAGGCCTGCCACTTTAAGACTTTGACCTGAAAAAGCATACACTGTCTGCATTTCCCCCCCTTTTTTGAAGGGCACATTTGTTCTTGGATCTTTTTAAACAACTATTTACACTCTCAATAACACCTTGTATTCACTCAGATGTGAAGCTAGCCTTTGCGTAGCACATCTTTATAGCACTCTCTGGTTTATATGCCCGAATGATACAGTTAAGAACTTGCTTATACAAGTAATAAAATTACTAAAAACATTGAAGGTATCCAATTAACAGTCCCAACACAACCTGCAGAAGCTGCAAAAGTAAAATGTCAGTCCAAAGGAATCAATATTTCATGGTCGCATACAGTGTTTTAGGGTTCAATGATTCAACTAAATCAAAACATAGAGGAACAGAAAATAATTATGTATATATTTATAATATTGTCTAAACTATTAAATGATAAAATAACACAACAATAAAAATCAAGTCAAACAAAACTTTAAATCCGTCAAAGGTTTTAATATATGGTTTGATAGAAGATAATAAAAGCCTTGTGTATGGACCTTTGTGACTAACATAGGTTCTTTATTCGGTTGGAGGAATTTCTTTGATTGAATGAAAACATTTGAAGCCAGTTTAGACTCAAATGAACTAAACACAAGAGCAGTCCACTGGTTTTTTAATTGAAGCAACCATTCTGGTCCTATTTTGATAACCATGGTAATTTATAATGAGTTACCACATACTCTTAAGAACTTAAACAATCATTATATTTATTGCAAGTGTAGACAATACCCACATACAATGAAACCAACAAGGGTAAAAATGCTCAGGTAATCACGAAGGGAATAATCAAACCTAAGGACGATAAAAAGAAGGGGACAATAAAATCAAAAACAAAAACAAAAACAAAGCAGTAGACTCTATAACTGCATGACCCGAGCATGAAAATGTGCTTCAATGCAAAGCAGTGCAAGAACTTTTTCAGGACATGCAGAGTAGGAGTTAGTTTGAGCCCATACACAATGTGTACTTTCCTCCTTTCATATTTCCCCTTCACAGCTCAATTTCATTGAGCTAATAATTTCTAATTCCTTTTATAAACTGAGATAAATTTAATACCAAGATATGACCAGTAGTATTAAAAATGCGCAGACAACAAATTATGTAAAACAAGTTGTCTTTAATAGCTCATGCAAATAATTGCTATTAACAATACTCACATAAAGATGGTGATGGCCCATGAAAGTGTGTGCTGGGACGTTCAGCAGATAGTTCATTCTTAGGAGGGGGCTCGACATGCGCAAATGCTATGTTTGGTAATGGACTTAAAGCAGGAACTGAGAAATGAAAACCATGTGCTGAGGGTCTATCCCGTGGTGAGGGAACAGGATAGTGTGGGGCATTAGTAGGAGCAACTTCAGGTGTTAGATGAAATTGCTTTTGAGTATTCTGGCTGGATCTCTTTCTGCACCCGGATTGACATTTCGGAGGTTGAGCATAAGAACTTCTCCCTGGGGCAGGCACACTTCTTGCAGGGGCAGGAGAACCATATTCAGGTGAAGCAGCATCTTCCCCAGTTGTAGGTGAAGGTGAAGGGGAAGTTTCAGGGAAAACATGTGCATTATGGTGGTGACTATGGTGGTGATGGTGATGGTGGTGATGGTGGTGGTGGTGGTGGTGGTGATGGTGGTGAGGAGGATGAGGTAGAGGGGCAGGAGAAGGTGACCAAGCAGAGCCACCACCGCCAGTGCCATGAAGGGAATGTTTCAAGATGGATGAAAGTCGAACCTGCTTAACCCTACCAAACTGAGTGTTATTCAACCCAAGGTTCCATGAATGATGTCCCATTATGGTTTGTGCCAGTTGCTTTAGTCTCTCCTTTGATGGTGTAATCCCAACTGCAAGTAGGATAGACGTTTCAACTGTGGTAGGAGCAGCTACTGTAGAACCTTCAGAATTTGATAAGATGACATACAAGTTCTGCATACCAACAAGGAAACCTAATCAGAATCAGGTTGGCGAGATCAGTATATTCGAAATCCTCCCAGCATTAAGAACATGTAAATGTATATTATGTAAGGAATTCCTAAATTTAAAGATTATACGCAAGACAGCTAGCTTATTTTGCATGCTATATGTTATTCCTTTTGCTTACAGAGTCCAACCTTAAACATGGTTCACTTGTAACTGATAGATATCCCACAACAGAATCCATAATGCCATATAGAGCTTAGCACACAGAACCCATAATTGACAGATTTGACATAACATCAGAACTGAAGAAAGTAAATAACAAATTACAATCAAGAGCCATACAGCAAAAACAGTAAGGACAGAAATAACAAAGACAAACCTCATAAGGAGACAAATGTAGCCCAGCCTTTAGCTGACTAGTCAGCTGACCAAAATTTGTTTGTATTTCGTAAATGGAGAAATTCAAAGTAAAGTTGAATAGTGTTTGCACAGTTTGCAGAGGAAACACACTTTGTTGTGGAATGATAGTGATCCCTCCCTTAAATTTCAGCACCTCAAAAACGGAGGGTACACCAAATAAGGATGTAGTCAGCAGGAGATATGATTGGCGCATAACCAAGTATTTAAATGATGCTCTTATCAAGCTAATGGCAGCTGCAGACATTTCTGAATATTTACCATCAGGATCAACTGCAAACACCACTTTTGTCATGTTTGATCGTGGTAAGAGATCCACGGACAAGATGACCACCTGGTTTTGAAATATAAGAATGATATCTATATCAAATAACATTAACATTAATAAAGTTCTTTTACCAAAAAATATATATTAATAAAGTTCACAAAAGGAAACCAGTGAAGGAGTTACTTTGGTTGAGGGAACCCCTATCTCTTCAAAAATGTCATCAGAAAGCTGCAACATATTGTCTTCTACCACAGATACTGGCTTCTGCACATAAAAGCTTGCAACGATGTCATGATCTGAAAAGTTAAAACAATGTCATTAAATAAAAAGATTAGATAAGCATGCTTATGTGCGTAATTACATTAAATCCTTTATCAAATAAATCATGTAATAATGCATTGTAACGTATGAGACTTCCTTCATAGATAAAACTAATTGTACATTGATTCTCTCACCTATCCAAACTTTCATTATGGTAGTGGATACTCCAAGACTAAACAAAAACATGCAAACCCTCGATTTTCCATCACAGCTATTCAGCCTGCTACATTAAACCTCTCTGCTATAGCAACCCCTGTAACAGGTAAGGGCGCTCACGGCTACATTACTATAGCACTACTTAAAATCATGTTTAAACCTCATAATCAAAATTAAAACTTTTGTTCCTGGCCACTTATAATGATTACAAAATCGATTTAACAGTACCACATCCAGAACAAAAACAAAATATTTCATTTCTCAACTCAAACAGCACATGTGACGACACATTTCCAGCAGCTGACTTGTTCCTTGCTATTTTTTTTGGAAATAGAAATTCCAAAAGAATAAAATAGAGTCAAATGAAATGCATATTTCCTTTTTCTCATACAGTTATCTTTCTTTAAAAGCAATGTATTTTAGATACATTCAGACGCTAAACGAGAATGCTCTTCCAATAAGGACTCAAACTTTGTTTCACCACCCTTCCATTATATTTGATCCCGTTGATATTACAAGCATTTCTCTAATCATATTGGTAGGAGTTACAAATCAAAATGATATATACCATTAGCAGTTATTTCTCATCTAGTCATTATTACTAGTAATGATTTTATTTGAATAGAATTCTAATATTAAACTACTCCATATTTAGTTTGTCATTAATTCCAGTGCACGTGAGGACAAAAAACATAGAAAAAACAGTTAATTTCATGGTTTTATAAACTAAGCAAGTATTCCAACAATTAAACTCGGTATCAACAAGAAAATAAATTTATTGTGGCAGAGATGAGAAAATTGTCTCGGAAATTGTGGAAATTCCATGCAAAAGTATGAGGCAAAAAGGTATGCTATTAAAGGAAGTATAATTGGAACTACATATATTCCAATGCTAACTGCCATTATTGCATCATCCAAAATTGCTATTTTCCTCTAATTAATTTAATTTTGTTTGACCCTGCCTCCTCCATTACTTTTTATCTGCTGAAGCCTTTAACCACAAAGGGTCTTGTGTTTCTTTTTGTTTTTAAATCAATTTTGTAAATCAAATTTGAAAATCTACTTTTTAGATAGTAAAGAGTAAGGAAGAAGACAGGATAATGCAAAAAAGAGTATGAATAAATATAAATGTGAAAGCATAAAGTGCTAAAAACACTCAAGATGTTTTGATTTTTTTTTTTATTTTAAAAATGAGAAGGTACCACTTTTGAAAATAACTTTTAAAACTAGTTTTTTTTTTATGAAACCAAAAAAAATTGAAGAATGGAACACAGACAAGCCCTCATATTGTCACTTTCTCACATCATCTTAACCTCCTATTACGGTTCTTCAAGTTATCACTTACAACACCTCCATTCCTTCTTGCTCTAATAGGTAAAGTTCTATGCAAACCAAGTATTCTCTTTAAGGGAAAAGATATGTTCAATGCTAACATAAGCATTGACACAAAGAGTCACAAAGAAACCTCTCCATACCAGTATAAAAGCTTCAAAATTCTTACAGATATAATTTCCCAGAAGAAAATTCTCACTGCAATATTCCAGCTCAACCAAAATTCACAACAGCATATCTGATAGTGTCAGATCCTAAAAGTGGGAAACTTTTTGTATTCACATGCACCATTAAGGTAATTTCAATATCTCTATCATTAAAATTAAAATTGTAGTTAATTATAAATGTTTTGAACAATAACTTCCAAAGTAAAGAAAACATCAAAACACGATGCAACAAACAAATCTCCCCTTTTCCCCACAAATATAGTAAATACCGAAAATTAAAAACTGCTACAGACCGTTCAATTTTACCCACACGCCGTTCAACAATTTTCATGACAAACCTAAAATTAAAAATAAAATACCTAAACAAGTTAAAATCTATATTTACGCTCACATTGTTATTTTCTTCACAGAAAAAAAAATTAACACCAAATATAGAAACAGATCCACTAACTATCATCACTACAGCGATTTATTTTTCTTAATTTAAAAATTTCCTAAAATTAAAATTAAAGTACTAAATTTAGAAGGATAACCGCGAGAGAGAGAAAAAAAATTAGTTTGAAAAGAAGTTAAAAACCCACCTTTGTACTTAGAATTTAAAAGCAGATCCTTGGGATCTGCGAAGTGAACGAATGGTGGTAACCAGAAGAGTGCGGAGAGGAAAAGTGCGAGTGAGAAAAGCAAGACAATAAGGCATTTGAGTCCGACGACGGAAAAGGCGCAACCCGCCGGCAGTGCATTTGGCCGCGAATCCTGGGCGGCGACGATGGAGGGCAGAGGGTGGTGTTGTTCTCCAGACTTTCCCATTGCCGGCGAAGTGGGTCATGGCCCATCCTCAATTTGGGTCGGGTTTGGAGTACCCATTTAACAGTAACTGAAAGAGAAGCTCAGGGAAAATGAGTTTCAACACAAGTCTAGTGCCTTATTTTATTATTTCAAATAATAATAATAATAATAATAATAATAATAATTGGTTAAAAGAAAAATTAAAAAGTTGTGTTTAGGGTTTGAAGTTTGTAAAGAAGAAGGAGGGAAAGTGTGAGGACTTTTCCAGAATGGTGTGGTTTGTCTTTATTTTATTTTTTTGTTGTTTCTTAAAGTACAAATAGATAAAAGAAAATAAAGAAAAAATAATAATTTAAACATTGTTTAGTTTGATAAAATAAATTAAAAAAGAAGATAATTATGAATAGTGTTGTGAGTTTTACTATTTTTAAATTGTTTTTTCTTAACTAAATAAGCAAAAATAACACTCTTCCTTCTTTTTCACTTCTACAAAACAAAACCATAATAGAGTGTTGTAAGGAGGGAGAATGTTTTAAGATTAAAAAATTGTTAATAATATTATTTCAGTTGAGAATGACTGTTATAGATTTTTTTTAATATAATATTTGCGTATTGATTACTTTATATTAAAATATCTTTAACTAAAATAAGTGAGGTTTTATTGAGAAACAATTAGAAAAGAAGTAGTAATGATAAAAAAAAAAAAAATTTAAAATTGAAAACATAGATCAACTACTTCAATGATAGTGTATCCAGTAATTTTTAAACTAATAAAAATGAAATTAATAATTTAAATACCAAATTGGATGGGATAAAATGCTGACAAATCCAATAACCTTACCTCTTTTTTTAGATATATATATATATATATATATATATATATATATATATATATATATATATATATATATATATTTTTATTAGATTTCAGATATATATAATAAAAAAATATAAAAATATATATATTTTTTTTTTATATATATATTTATTTAT
>Ga0123342_1001118_pt1 | contig 44720 bp, 23 predicted proteins | sample Turbeawhitnodule_FD_89960 | JGI IMG/M metagenome (GOLD analysis project Ga0123342, IMG submission 89960) | Root nodule microbial communities of legume samples collected from Mexico - Turtle bean Mexico white nodule | ecosystem: Host-associated > Plants > Roots > Nodule | place: Mexico: Nepantla...
CTTTGGGAGGTAAAGAATGGAGAGGGTCATGTGGAAATAAAATAGAATGAGGAATTTTGTTATCTAAAACTGAAGATGGCATGCGATTAATGAGATAACATGCACTAAGAACAACATCACCCCCAAAACACTGAGGAACATCTCCTTCATTCTATGACTTGTTGAGTCTTCCCATTCCTTTTCATTCTTCTGTCGCAAAGCATCTGATCCATAATCATGTAGGGAAATTTATCCCTGGTCCAAAAGAAGTAACTCGTAGTGGGACACTCCACACCCAAGCTAGAGTAGAGGAAGGAAGAGTTCGTTCCTTGAGTTCATGAACCCAATCCATGAGACAATCCATTCTCTTTGTTTGATATCACAAAACAAGGTTCCAAAAGTTTGGTTAACGAATGACCAATCATATGATCCATCATTTTTTTAGTGGAAAGCAATTGGAAATTATGTTTGTCTTATGAGCCATTTACTTATGGAAGACATGGGGCACAAATGAGAGCATGGTTAATTAAGTAGGCCATGGAGCATGAGCCATATTAGTACTAGAAAGACTTACTTTTTCAATATGGCTTGATAGTAGGAGAGAAGTAGTACCCTTACGAGTAATGGATAATAAATGCTTTTTTTTTCAAGTGAAAGGAAGAAACTTTACTATAGGGGAAGGCTTGTGTCACTCGGATGGAAAGGTGATCCAAAAATTTCTTGAATGAGTGTGTCAAAAAATTATCCGTAAACCAATCCTCCAATCCATAATTGAAAAATTACTTCTGGATACCGCAATCCGTAACTCAATAAATTGCTTCCAAAACACCCTGTTATCCATAAAACATAAAGTTTTACTTACGGAATGACTAATTCATTGATCATATTTTCACTTCCAGATTGATCCATTCGTAGCACAATCCCAAATCCTGATTTCCAAGAAGCTAAAAACATCATAACTACCCAACCTCTTAAAAGATTTCAGTTTTTACCTCTAAGTTAACCAACACTTTGACAATGCAACTCACTCCTCCACCTTGCCCAATGTAGCTAAATTGAGCCTCCACCAGCGCCACCGAAGAACGAAGAAGAACCGTGGCAAAGCAACTCATCCACGATGTCCTTTTCAAATAAAAGGCCAAGGTTAGTTTGGAAATTTTAAAAATTGTGGGGGTGCAAAAAGAAAACATAGGGGTGCAGGAAAAAAAACATAGAAGTGCAGGAAGAATCTCTCAAATAGTAAATGGGTTCATGTAAAACTTGTATGTTACACCAACTACAAGGTTTTGTTTTCTACATCCCTAAAATTTCTAACTACACACCCTTCAAAATGACATTTTACATGAGTTACGTGACAAGATTTCTGGAATAGGTTTTCTAGAATAAGTTTTTCATAACATATAAAATGTATTCTGGAACAGATTTTCTGAAATAGGATTTCTGGAACAAAATTTTCAGAATAAACTTCAGAACATATACATTTTAGAATAAAATTTTACAAGATTTCCAGAACAACAAGAATATATATAATACCTCAAGACAAGCTTTCCATAATAACTCCCTCTCTTCTTCTTCATCTCAAAGAATGTTGCGACGATGGAGAATAGATTTAAAATTGGAGTGCAGCAGCAAAGTCTTTTTCTTTAGTACAGGGTGTAGATACTAATTATGAGGGTGGAGCAAACAAAAGCCCAACTCGAAACCAATGTTATTCTCACACCAAATTATCCTTTTTCACTCACCATTATTTTTCTAAAAGACTAGAACACCCCTCATAATTTATTTCTCCTACCCTCTCCTCTACGCTTTACCACCTATCATTCACACATTCCAAGACTAATCAAAATGGAAAGTATCGTGTCGATCTAGCCCAACGCCCAACTAAAAACATGACGATATGGTCGGTCTATCTTTAGGTTGAACCATTTTTGTCTATTAAAAATAAAAAATAACTATGTATTTTTAAAATTTAAATTATATTCATAAAATTATTTGTAATCATTAAATCCAATGACTTGTATATAAATTATTTCACATGTATATATTTTGATAAAATAATATTAATTTTAATAATTTTTAAATGATAGTATGTGTGGACTACATGTACATGTATTCGTTTTTGATAAAATGATATTAATTTTGATATTTTTAAGTTATAAGATTTTAAAAAAATTATAATGTGAATGGATTGTATTTGATAGTTTCAACCATATATTGATTTGTCCAACTAAATGATTAAGAGTTTTGAGAGTATTGAAGACTTTGAAAGATTCAAGTGTTTACGATGATCTTTCAAAAGTTGAACATTCAAAGTCAAGGACTTTGATAGAAATCTTGTATATAGTTATCTTATGCTGATAAACCTTTTGTCGTAAGTTCTCTTTGCCTTAATTTGATCAATTACTAAGTTGAAAAGCTCCTTGAAGAGAGATATGGAGCACTTGGTGGTTGAGGATGTGTTTTAATCAATTAAAATATATTTTTAATATGTTAAAATGTTTTTGGTTTGTTAGAAAATCTCCAAGAAACATTTTAATTGATTAAAGTGTTAAATTAATCGATTAAAATTACTTCAAAAGTTGAACATTTTGATTTGTTTTAATTAATTAAAATGAGTTTTTAATAAATTAAGAGGGAATGTAACTTAACTAAAGTTGGTTATAGTGCCTATTAATTATTAACAAAGAAATTCAATAAAACTATCCAAAATCTTAGTAAAAAATAAAGGAATAATTACTTGTAGTACTTGAAATTAGTTGAGAAAGATACAAACTTTAAATATAGATAATATTAGTTAAGATTTAGATGATAAAAGACAACTAACTAGTGCTTATAAAATACATCTTTCACTATGAATAAGGGAACACAACTTGAATGTTGTTTGAAGCCATTTAAACTTTGAACCATAACAAAATCATTTAAGTCTCAATTTTTTTTTTTGAATCTCTTTGTTTATCCAAGTGAATTTGTTCCTATATTGATTTGTTTGTGGTAGGTTTCTATTCTCAACTTCTTTGGGTAAAGTATTAGTTAGTAGATTACTCTAGTGTTCAAAGCAATATACTTGTATATTGCAATAATACTAGTGCAATCAATCTTTAAAAAAACTCTAACCATTATTTTAAGACTAAGCATATTGAAGTGAGATATTCTTTTATTTGAGATTATGTCCAAAAAAATGTTTTTGAAATAAAGTATGTAAGACTGATCACCAATGGGCTGATATGCTTACTAAGGATGTTTCTATAGAACAATTTGATTTTATTAAATCAAATTTAAGTATTTAATTACCAAACTCGTGATGGGTCAGATGATGTTATTGTCCATATAGTACTAATGTGTTTATATAGCCTTTATAAAGTAACAACATCTTAATGAGTAATCATTAGGAAAGATCAAACGTATTGAAAGACATTATGACGAAATGAAAAATCCCTTATTGCATGTGAATCCAAGCGTCTTTGTGTAGTACAACTGTGACACTTTAATGTTGCACGACACCACTTCAACATGCACGACAAGGAAGCATAACCGTCTCTCTACTTTCAAATTTTCTTTTTCAAAATACCTTTTTTATTTCCTAAACTTTTCCATTGCGTGCTTGCATTTTTACAAAAAAAAACTTACTCTTTGAATTTCTTTTCTCTCTCATTCCAAACTCTTCGTTTCAAAACTACAGTGACACCTAAGAAGATCACTCAAAAGGTTTCAGTTATCTCTAACCATGGAAAATATACGTTGGTGAAGGTGTTTGTGGCCAATATAGCTAAGATTGGTCTATTGAAAGAAGAAGGTCCATCATTCTTAAGTGGGTGGGACGGTGACCTAATTATTGAAGAGGTGGAGATCAAGTTGTATGGTCAGCCCCAACTAGTGTCTAGGTCAAGCACTGAAGTTAGGAGCTATATGAAAGCTCAAACCTATTTTCGTTGGAAAGAGTGATTCATAACATCCTCTTCATCATCACCATGCCTCACATAGGTTTTCAAGACCACACTTTGGACAAGAATCAATTTGTCTCATATCATTTTGTTGCAAGCAAAGTTGATAGTCCTACCCTCTCTCATTCTGGAGCATTGTTTGACTTCCTTCAAGGATAGGTTCGCGCATAAGAGGAACAAAACTCACATACCCTATCGCATGTTGTTCACTAGGGTCTTGTGTCTATTTCTCATCCATACTTATCAGCTGCCATCAAATGAGAATGATGGAGAATGGAATGCCTCCACCCTTGCAAAAATGCATGTTGCATACAAAGTAGAAGTTGCATTGAGCTAAAGTTGTTTCACTTCAACAACTCCCTTACTCTTTCTTGGTCAAGTCTGGAAACGAATTTCTGCCATGAATTTATGCAATTTTGACTAAAGGATCTTTGACCAGAGCCTGATATTTTCATTTAATTAATCAAATGTTAGTTTAAGATGTGTATAGCATTTAATGCATGCATGAAGAGCATTCAATGCAACTTCTTCATTCAAGCTGCTTAAATGTAAGGAAGACGCTCAAATGAGTTGAAGTTGTTTTATAGTAAAAAAGGATTTGCAATGACTTCTTTCTTTTGCATCTATATAAAGCTCTCTTTGAAGAAGAAAAGTAAAAATTAAGAACATTGTTAAAATATTTTTGTGCCATAAAACCCTTATAAGAACATTGTTGTGTTTGTTAAGAAAACTATAAAAGAGAGCTTAAAAGTTGTTAATAATAAAAGATGTTACCCTTCTCTAGTGAGCAACCTTGTGATCTTTTAGATTACCTTTTAGAAAATCCTTTGTCTTAATCAGAATTAGTTTTGTGTTAAAGAATACTTGCTAGGTTAGCCAGGAGTTGGTATGTCCCAAAATAATAGTCATGTTTTTATCTAAAATGCTAGTGTTTAAAGAATACTTGACGGGTTCGCCAAGAATTGCTACGTTCCAAAAAAAAAATACTCGTATGGGCTAAGTAGAAGTGGTTGATTTGAAACAATACTTGTGTTTTATCTTGCAGTGTTAGTTTCCATAGTGAAACTCAGTTTGTTGATTGAGAGCTAGATGTAATACGCACTATTAGCGAACCAATATAAAATTCACTAAGTAGTTTCCTCCTTTTTTATCTTGTTAAAACTACATGTTATTATTCCTAGACTAACTTACGAAGCAGATTTTTGAATAAAGTGTTTGAAGGTCTTTGGAAAATTGTCTATCAAACATAAAATTATTGTCTGACTGTAGACCATCAAATGATATTTACAAAAAGTTGTGATGAGCTTTTAAAACACAATTAAACCCTCTCTTCTCATGTTACCTATCTTTGACAAGTCACTTAAGTATATATGAGAGCAAGGCAAGTTACACAATAGACATGCTAAGTGGGTAAAGTTTTTGGAATAAATCTTTCATGTCATTATATAAAAAAAAAGGAAAAGTAATGTGCTTATGCTTTATCTGGAAGATATGCATTACTCATCTCTTTGGACTCACAAATATTGGGATTTGATAAGACAAAGGAGTTGTATGAGCATTTTTAGATTTACAATCCACTTATGCAATTTTTCTCAAGAATCCTCTTAATGGGTTCTACATTTCTAAGGTGTATCTTTATAAAATGGGAAAACTTTGTATACTCCAAGGATCCATAAGGGAACTTCTTGTTGGAGAAAGTCATGAGGGAGGTCTCACAAGCCATTTTTGAATTGATAAAACTCTTGCTTTCATAAAAAGTAAATTTTATTGGCCACACATGAGAATAGATGTTCAAAGGTTTTACTCTAGATGAATAACTTGTCTTCAAGCTAAGTCTAAATTAATGTCTCATGGACTCCACACACCTCTCCTTATAGATAACATCCTTTAGGTTAACATCATAATGGATTTTGTGCTTGGTCTCCCAATAACTCAAAAGGGATTTTGTTAGAGCATAATTGCAATAACCATGTGATTTTGACTAAGTGTTTAATCCAACAAAGCATGAAATATGAAGAAGTTGTGTATGATAGATGATACATAAAAGAATAAATTATACAACATGCAAGTGTTTCTTCTAACAGACCGTAAAGTACCATGCAAATTTTTTGCTTCATCTAATAAGCATTAATGATGATCAAACAATTAGAGCAAACAAATTTTAAGTTGATGTGGACATAAAGAATATTCTTGAGGATTAATTTTGTGTTGCAAGGAATTTCTTCTCTGTTTGTCACCAAGATGATTTTTGTTAAACTTTATATGAAAGATCTCTTGGGATACGAGCTAAAGTTGCATTGTCTACCAATCATCCTGGCAACAAGCATATTTCAACTATGGCCCAACTATCCGCCAATACAATATGCATTTTTACAGTATTTTGGTGCAAAATGCTATGTTACCTAGAGAGATGATGTGAACCTTAATACATTAGGAAGGATCTTGATAAATGCAAGAGATGTTGGAGAAAGAAACTCCATGGAAAACACAAGAGAAGTTGGCATAAACAAGAATCACCATTGAGAAACCCATTAGAACTGTATTAGTTTCAATGTAAACACAAGAATAAGTAAAGAAATGAAAGTAAAAATGGATTGAGATGGGAAATAGGATTAAGAACACACCACCTTTAATCTAAGAACTAAAGGATTAAATACAAGAGGATTCGTCACTTGAGAAAGCTTCTTAAGATAAGAACCAAACAAGAGAATAGAACAACTCAGACTCTCATAAACTCACAAATGCAACTTTCATTCAAGTCCAAGATGTATTAATGTTTACAAATGGAAGAGACTCCTTTATTTAGATAGGAATTTCATCTAAGTAGTGGAAAAGACAAAAATATGTGTTAAATTTGCTTATCAAGAGTTAACTTTACTAAACAATGATTAGTACACGATAATCTCTTGAAATTAGAGAGTGCACAAGGGTAATTCCTTAAATATAGGGAGATGTATTGACTACATGTGAAAAGCAATGACGAATCTTGGAGAATTCACATGTGAGACACCTATCTATTCTCCAATGGCACAGAAAGACTCTTGAAAGCTTGAAAGGTCAATTGGAAGAATCAAACTACCCCATGTGCACTTTGAAAGTGACATGTGGTAGTTAAAAGCTCTGAAAGACACTTCCAACTACAAGGTAACATGAATCTCGTCCCATGCCTCTCAAGTTCAACTTATGAAGTTCATACTTCTCTCAAGTTCATTTAAAAGCTCAAAAACTACCTAAGTATAAGTCTTCTAATCTCTTATTCCAAAGCTTGGAGTTTTCCACTTGTCAGTCTTCATGGAACCTTCATTGAATCTCCTTCTTTATTTCCTTTTATCATAATTCCTGTATTTATTCTTCTTGTCTCCTCTTCTATCAAACCAATGTGAGTTTGAAGATAACCTCTTACATTTTGTGATAATTGGTCGATAAATTTAGGGAGGTTGGTGTCCCTCTATAGTCCAATTATACGTGGGTAGTGGTTGATGAAACTCAAGATTTTGTTGCTCAAGTGCCTCTGCCTAATATAGAGGTTTAATTGGTAGGGAGGCTTTTGGCATATTTTTGGTTTGGCCTAGACAATTGGTCGTGAAAATATTAGTATGGACAAATGTATTACATTGTGTTATTATTATTTTCAATGTTATAATTTCTATCAATGTTGAACTAACATTTTGCCTTTGTTTATGGTTTTTCCGTCATGAAAAAATTTATAAGAGAACTTATTATTGATTATGATAACATGGCAGAAGCTCAGGATGATCTCATATCTCAACTTCTAACCATATTACCTAGGTTGAGGAGGAAATCCTTATAGATAACATCAGAGTATTTGGAATTGATACTTTTGTTGTTCCTTTGTACATTTCCATGTGACAAAAACATATTTTTTGGGTAGAGTTTTTTCGTTGTAGTGATCTAATAGTTTTTTTTAAGTAAAAGTTATTAGGTTAGGCATCATTATGAAAGCTGACATCTCAGCTAGGCTGACACCCCAGGTTTCAACAATCATTTGCCACCACATAAAAAAAGTATTATTAAAAAAGAAAAAAAAAACAAAAGAAATGCAAGCAAATATGGGAGGACTAGACCAAAACTTATAAAAAACAACCTAAGAAAAATGATACTTAGGTAATCTATACCCATTATGAAAAAAGTCTAAGAATAAACTAGATAGTAGCCTATTATACTAATGAAAATTTCCCCTATGAATAAATCTTAAATTAGCAAGCTTGCATGCATAAGTATTACCTTTACAAAAAACGTGAGAAACTCTAAATATGATTTTACCACAATAATCAAGACATTTATTCCACCTATTACGAAGGGACCAAGGAACATTGGTCCTAACATTAAGAGCAATCATTTTTGTCGTATCTTGACATTTCTTAAGACCTTTTTTTTTATCTAGGTGTTTGAACAACATCATCTTCAGTCTCACTGAGAGAGTCTTTCATATCCGTTTTATTCCTCCTAAACTTTGAAATGTGATCAATAACATCCTTATCAAAAGTAGTGAGTGAAGAAAGAACAACATCGGGTTCCATAGCAACATCTGCCCTAGCAAGTTTCTTAACACCTTTTCTAGGACGCCCAAACCTCTTAGTAGTTTGAACAACATTATCTCCATTATTACTAAGAGAGTCTTCAATATCGGCTTTACCCTTCAAATTCTTAGCAACAGTATCACGTTCTTTCATAAAGTTGTTTTCCAAATGATCAACAACATCCTTCACCAAAGCAACAATCGAAGAAGGAGCAACATCAGACTATATAGCAACATCTACACCGGGCATAGTAATCAAAAGAGGAGTAGACTTTTGAGCTAGAGTAACATCATTTAGACCAAATGCAACATTGGCACTGTCACTACCTTCTCTAAACCTAAAAGGGATTGAAAACAATTTTGCATTGTCAAATCATTAGGAATAGTTTTAGAAGAAACTCGTTTGTTAAGAACAAATTAGAAAGTTTTGCATTAGATGCATATTTTGTCTTGTTATAATAAACATTATGTTAAACTTAATTTATATATGAAAACATCATAATTGTTGAAGATCTCACATTGATTTAAGATAAGTGTTAGAGATTTCACATCAATTATAGATAATGACATTTAATATATAAGTGAATGCAAACTTCATCTAATAAATTAATTTTGTAAATTTAAATTAGATTTAAAGTATATTTCTTAATAACAATTATCGAATAAACAAACAAAATTTCAATACAGTTAAAGAAATATGAAGAACTTGGATGAGAATTTTGCAATATTTTTCTGGTCAGGGATTGTAAGAATCTTGGTGTGGCAGTCGCTTTATCCCATGTTACTTGATTACAAAGTGCTAGACTTGTGGGCCCATTTACATCGCTATGATTACAACATTGATATGCTTGCTTGTACTATATAAGCCATGAGTAGTTTTCTCATTAAAGTTCAGTGGCCGAGGTGTAAACATATGTGGTCACCCAAACAACTTTCTAGATTGGTTAATTACAACAACAACGTAGTCCTCATATTTTGGCTTCGAGTAACTTTATTAAACAATATAACAAATAATAGTCAACCAATTATAATTATTTTTTCCTAGCCAAATCCAATGGGGCCAGTGTGTATGGCTGTCTTCTTTTCTTGTGGTTTTGTGGGCAAAAATTGGAGGCGTATGCATGATACGACATGCACTTGCCACTCACAACAAACTACACCTTCATTATTTTGATTTCGATAGTGTATGGGTTTAGTCTCAAACACACATAAAGACAACAATTGAAAAATGTTTTCAAATTCATCAACAGTTATGCACTTATTTCCACTTCACTCTGATCTTGCCTTCCCTTGTCGTGAAGGGACAATGAACTTAATGAGTATCTTTGCTTGCAGGACCCATTTGTTATTATATTGGGCAACCCTAGAAAGCTTATTATTGGAGGAGTAATAAACTTATATTATTCATTTTATAACACTCGCATTTGCAATCATGTTTTGATGCGATTGCAATAACCATGCAACAGACCTAAAAACAATAATAATAATAATAACCATATGAAACATTTCAAATGTTGGAATGTAGAAAAATAATGTTGTTTAATTTTGTATTGATTTAGTGGCTGGAGTCTGAATGATGTTTTTAGGCAAACTCGAATTCCTAGGTATGAATGCAAAGCCTAAGGTTTTACACATGGCAGTGAGATGGAAATCCATTATGAATAATAATGCCAACAGGTCAACTTAGAGAGGAATGAGAATGTTTCGATCACTAGGCTGTATTAGTGCTTTCTTACGATTGTAAGAATGCTTGCTTGTGACCTCCATTTGCTTTATTTTTTTTTTCTTTTCAATAAATTATTTTTGTTTGTTTTGTTTCCCTTCTACTAGTAATAATTCTATTTGTTTTTTACCTTCTACTAGTAATAATTTTATTTATTTGTTTCCCTTTTACTATTAATAAGAGGAACTGAACTTTAAATATTAGTGTTTGTTCTCTTAAGTAAGGAGAGGAATGAAGGATTTAAACGCTGTAAATATTTTGTTGATCTCTTTTGATCAAGTTAGTTAGACTGTGTAATATATAATCAATTTCTTTTATTCTGTTGGGTAGAAACATCTTTAATGTTTTATATTTAACATATGTTTTATTATTGATAAAAAATAATCTTAAATATAATTCAACTTTATAAAATTAACTCATAAAGTGAAATTTTATATTATAAAATTAATTTATAAATTTATACTTATTTTATATTATAAAATGTCTTTATTTGTTTAATGAATATGAGATTTTCAATAACAATTTTAATGTGAAATTTCCAACAACTTGCATTTAATTTCCTTTGTTGATTTTCTACTTGGACTTGTATGTGAACTATCACATGACTTTAGCACCGAATATTGACCATTTTTGCATTTCCTTTTCCATGCTAGTTTGACTTTCCTATGCCATTTACATAGGCAAAATGGCTACGCGTAGAGTTGAAGTAAAAATAGCACATAAAAAAGTATTTAAAATTTAAAAATATGTATTTTTTAAAATCGTAATTATTAATTTTAAAAACTGATCAATCCATAAATCATATAGTTAACTCGGCATTGAAATTATGAATTGAATAGCCTTTATCACTGTTTTTCTGAATCGACTTATTTTACACACTATTCGGACTTATTTTCTAAATCAAAATGCTTATTTTACAAACTCTGCATTTATGTAAACAAGGCTAAATCCATAATTTACACCAAACAGATTCATATATTGTTCATACTTTGTTTTCCTAACACCAAAAAAATTTATCCTCAGTCATCTCAATACTAACTTCTTCTTCATCCTTTGTGGTGTAAGATACAAGTAAATTAATGAAGGGTAAAACAACCTACTGCTTTTAAAATACTAAATTCAAAAACTTTTAATAAGAATTCTATAATTCTTTAAAAACTTACCTAACAATCCAACTATAGCAGCTTTTTTCCTTACAGTTAGTTTTTTTATTCATGGAGACAAATATGTGGGTGCCGTCTTTGTCTTCATCAAGTGATCATCGCGGAAATGCGACTAGGAAAAGTGAGGAAATGAGATAACGTTTTCCTCGAATGTGAAGAAAGAAATGCACCGAAAACCATGTTGATGTTTTCCAAAATACCTTATTACCCTTAACTTTTCCATGCCAAGATCTTTGATGTTCTAAAAACATTAATTGATGGTGCATGAAGATTTGGGATTATCCTTGCCGAGAGAAAATTGTTAAACAAAGTTGCTTTTGATGATTTTCAAATTCAATTTTGAAGATTTGAAAAGTTTGTTGTTATGTGTGTAATTGTGTAGATTTTGAATTGTTAATTTGCACTTAGTTATGATTCAAGTTTGTATGATCGTAAATCTCTTTTGAAAGTTTTGTTTTCTAAATATGTGTTAATTTAGTTAGTTGTTTCATGTTTTAAATTAGTTGAAAAAGCTTTTGTTCAAAGTTTGGTGACTATAACAAGTTTTTTCAACAGGTTGATTTCTCGTGACAACTGATTTAATTACATTTAAGATTTTTAAAATGTTTTTTTTATAAATCATAATAAGTTGGTTATTTTGATAAATGAACTCGCTTTTTTATGTTCAGTTTTTAATAGAAAAAGAAATCAATCAGATTTTTAAAAAAAATCAATAAAGTGTTTTTAACATAATTCTGTTATGATTTTCAAACTGTTTTTAAATGTTTTAAACTGATTTTAATTAATGATCAAACATTTTTAATCACTTTCTAAAGTCTATATAAATACTGAGTTATGATCTTTTAAAAAAATAAGAAGAGAGTTTTGATAAAAACGTTTTCAAGAGAAGATCAAAGAGTTTTTAATCATTCTTGGAGTCTAGGATCATTGCTTTTGTGTGAACTAGGAATCTGGGTTTCCTGTTCTATTGTTCTACAACTTTGTAAAGCCTAGGTGTACTCTATTTCTTTATTTCAATATTGTATTGTGTGTAAAACAGTTTCAGATAGTGTTTCTGGAAACTGTGGTGTTGGCTGAAAGTGTTGTATGTTCTTGAGGGGTTCAAGATCAACACTCTTGGTTATGGTTTGTTATCTAATTTTGATTACATAGTGAATTCCAATGGTGTGCTGAGTACTGGATGTAACTCTTGGTTATGAGTGAACCAGTACAAATCTCTTTGTGTGAATCTCTCTTCCCTTACTCTAATAAATTGCTATATAAACTGTCATGTGTATTCTGCTACATTAAACAATCAATTGTTTCGATAAAACAACTGATTTATATTTTCCCAAAACTGTTAATTTGTTAATTAAACCAGTTTAACAAATAAATCAATTGATTAATTTAACTTATCTTTTCAATCTTCTTCCAGTCTTTGTGAAAATAATTCACTCCCCTCTTGTTTCAGCCATACATTCCAACCATTGGCATCAAGAGCTAAGTTATTGAAAGATACTCAAGTTTCGATCCTAAATATTTTTGAAAAAGTGGCTGAAAATCTACCCTTTAAGGAAGGTGCTTTTATAAACAAACCACCGTTGTTTTGTGAGCTAAACTATCAATCATGGAACGTAAGAATGAAATTTTTTGTTGAGTCGATTGATAGGGAAATTTGGGATGCTATCACTAATGGTCTTTTATTCCTAAGCTTGAAAAAGATAATGTTTTTATTGAAAAAAAAAACTTGGTCTCAATGGACTGAAAGTGAAGGAAAAAAGGCTCAATATGATTGTATTGTCAAGAAGATCATAACCTCTGCTTTGAATTCAAATGAATTTTTCAGGGTTTCGTAGTGTGGATCAGCAAAGGACATATAGGACATCTGTGAGGTGGCCCATGAAGGTACACATACATAAAGAGGGCAAGGAAGCATGCCTTGATCCAAGAATGTGAGATGTTTAGAATGCTGAAAGGGGAAACCATCTCAGATGTGCAGAAGAGATTTACTCATATAGTAAATAATCTTATTGGTCTTGACAAAGTCTTTGAAAGAGAGGAGCTAAGCATCAAGATCCTAAACTGCTTGGACAGATCTTGGCAGCCAGAGGTCACTGTCATTTTTGAATCAAAGGATTTGATTGCATTGACCACTGCATCCTTTTTTGGAAAACTCAGTGAGAATGAGCTTAAGATGAACCAATTAAATTATCAAAAGAGTGAAGAAAGCATGTCAAAAGCATTGCTTTAAAAGATGCAACACAAAAGATTGATTAAGATTTAAGTGATACAGTGATAGTGAAACTCTCAACCTCCTCACAAGGAAATTTGGCAAGTTCTTGAAAAAGAACAATAGGGACAAGGCTCAACCACCAAACAAGTATATTAGTAAGAAAACAATTGTTTTTAATTATGCAAACTATACTTTTTTTGGATGTGGCAAACAAAGACATATCAAGGCTGAATGTCCAATCACTATGAGAAAAGAGAAAGGTGCTGACAGGAAGTATGAGAAGAAAGGAAAAGCAAGAAGAGCATACATAGTATGGCAAGACAATGATGATTCATCTTCAAGTTCTTCATCAAAGGATGATGAGGAAGCCAACCTATGTTTGATGGCAAATGAAGAATTAGAAAAAAAGCAGTGTGTGTTCAAGTAATTCTATTAATTTTGAGAATTATAGTCAACTTCTTGATGCCTTCAAAGAAACTCATGAGGAAGCTAATAGACTGACCCTGTTAAAAAACTGGTTGAAAGGGTTAAACAACTGGTTGGAAAATTGAGTCAGGGCCTTAGAAGAAGAGCTAAGTCATTTAAAAACTGATTTTGAAAACCTTTAAATCATTTACAAAAACTCTTCTTGTAAGTGTGCTGATTTTAGCTTTTGTGGGAACTGTGATTCCCTCCAAAAGAAGGTTCAATATATTTTCAAAACAGTAGACAAGTTTTCAAGAGGGCAATCCAATTTTAAAACTCAAGTTTGAGAAAGACCATGTATCTGAACAATGTTAAAAGGTGATGTGAGTTGATTTTAGATTGACACATTTTAGAGGTTTCTCTTTTGTTTATGATTTTTGAGATTAACAATTTAAGGTGAAAACCCAAACAAGATCCCCACTGGACACAAACTTAACCAAGCGGTTAAGTAAGTGTGAAGGTTCACCTCTAGAGGGCAAAGAGAAAAAAAACACAATATGGTGATTATGATGATGACAGTAAATTGCGAAAATGGAAGGAACATAAGATGAAGAAAGAAAAGTGATAACCAAAATTAAAAGACAAGCATGATATCATAAAGAGGAATGGAATGGATGGTGAAAAAAGAAAGATAAAAAGAGGAAGGGATGAAAACTTATGGTAGAAGAAGGGTTGTCACGCCACTTGGAGAAAGGAGGCACTCCAAGATGAGTGGTGAAAGAGACGCCACTTAAAGTGCTCACACACTCAAGATAAGACCCACTATGAGAATTCTCAAGTCTCAAAAAAACACTCTTGTAGAGTTTCTTTACTATCCAAATTCAATGTGTGAAATAATGAGACAATGCACTCTATTTATAGGAGAGAGTGTCTTGAAGAACGAGATAGAGGAGTAGGGGTGTCATTTGTGAGAAGCCTTCTAGAAGTTAGGTTAAAGAAACCCTAAACCTAGAAGCACTTGTCATGAAAGGTGGGTTTGACACAAGCCCAAATTATTAAGCACACCCTGCTCAAATTACTAAGCACACCCTACTCTAGTTTATTCTTCTATTTGGACCCCCAAAGTGAGCCCAATTTATTTACAAACATTTTTGTCTTGTAAGAAGACCAGAAGGAAGAACACTTGATGCTCTGGTCTACTAGTTCTTATTCTACTAAGGTTCTTCTGATATTTGGTGGGGCCTTGTCTTGAATGCTGAGATGACTGATCACAAAGTGAATTGTCTCTTATGTCCTTGGTCATCTGCTTGGCTAATTAGGTTGTATCAAAAGGGGAACCAAATCAAAAACTCTTTTAAACTAAAAAATATAGTTTCAACTTCCAGACCTCTTGAATTGCTTCACATGAATCTGTTTGGTCCTTTAAGAACCATATGCTCTTGTTATAGTTGATGATTTCTCTAGGTTTACATGGACACCATTTTTTGGAATCCAAGAGTGATACATTTTCTGCATTCAAAAAGCTTGCTAAGAGATTGCAAAATAAATGTTGCATAAATATTTGGTGCCATTTGCAGTGATCATGAGAGAGAATTTCAAAACGAAAAATTTTCAATTGTTTTTGTGAAAAACTGAGTGTTCTTCATAATTTTTCTACTCCTAGAATTCCCAAACAAAATGGGGTTGTTGAAAGGAAAATTAGATCTCTTGAGAAACTTACTAGAACCATTTTAAGTGAATCTTCATTACCAAAATATTTTTGGATTGATGTTGTTACAACTTTCTATGTAATGAATAAAGTCATTTTGAAAATGTTTAGACAATAAAATTAAAAAAACTCTAAATGTAAGGTTCCTAAACTTTTTAAGAGAAAATACCACTGCTTCGTACAAGCCTCTCTTTCAGTATGTTTTATTATATACTTTTTAAAAACTTAATTACTCTTAATCATAATTAAAGGTCAAAAATTAATTTAGTATCCCAAATTTTAAGAAGTTCAATATGATTTTAACTTTTTATAAATAGTTTAATATGCTAATTTAATTTTTTCTAGAACGATTCAATATATTAATAATACACATCTAATTCAATATAAAATAATACAATTATTGAAATAAATATATTTTAATAAAAAAAATTTAATATAAAAAATGTATTCAATCGTTTTAAAAAAAAATTAAAATCATATTAAAATTTTTAAAAATCTGAATACAGAAATAAAAAGATAATTAAATCTACTTTTTATGAATGCTAACGGTTCTACTTTCATACAAATAATAATATCGTCTTGTTAGAAAACTACAATAAAGAAAGCTAAGCTTGTTCAAGAAGCTATTTCAACTAACAGAGTTTCAATCTTTTCAACTTTTATTCCTTCTTCTCTCGAGACTCATTCATTGTTCATAAGCACACAAACACTTGCTTATTTCAGTCTAGTAAATTTACTTATTTTCGATTAATTCATTATCATCTATTTATTTTTCACCGATTTATAACCTACTTTTTTTTCACTTATAGACTTTGGTTGTCAAGGAAAAGTAAATTATCAAGGAAAAAAGTTACTGCTACATGTTGAAGTGGCCACCATCAATGATTCATCTTCAGAATCTAAAGAATATGAAATTCCTGTGACCCAAAAATCGAAAATGCAACAATTTGAATTAAAAAAAAAAATCATCTTTTATTTCTTATCTTCGAATATTTTTATTTCTTCGTGACACTTTATATTGGAGATCTGATTAAAGATCAAAACATTTTATTGTATATGAATGCAAACTTCATTCCATAAATTAATTTTATTGGATTAAGTTAGATTTAAAGAACATTTATAATATTTTTTTATTTCAAATAACCTCATCTCACATTGAGACTAGCACTATTCTCCCTGCAAATGTCCAAACGAATCCAATTTCAGAACGCAACCAAGGAATGAATAAGCACTTGGATATTTTCATTTAATCTTATCTCTTTCGGGAATAAATTGTTCCATAGTCAATTCTCACATTCTTGTTTTGTTATTCAAATCAAACTTAAAATATCTTAGTTTCATGGGGACCATGATCAGAATCTGGGAGATGAAAACATTTGAAACTAATCTTCAATCTACGTATTCATCTCCCTAAAATCAAAAGGATCAAGAAATTATACTAGAGAACACTTGAACTTTGCAGTCATAGAATAAATTGAAAAGGATCTTCTCCATTTTTGGACATGATTGCAAATAAATCAAAAGTCTTCAAGTTCACGAGTCTACTTCTTTACAATCAAAATCAACTATAGAACTTAATCACTTACGGTCCCAAGGCAGCGGAAATCCAAGATAATTTTGCATAAAATTCTTCAAACTAATAAAGCTTTTTAGAGAAACTCTTTATCCTCTTCCTTGAGGAAGAAACTTAAGGAGTAAGAACAAGAAAATGGCTTAAAAGAATATTCTTTCTCATTCATCAAAAGTGGTTTTAAAAAGGTAAGAGAATCTATTTATAGATTTGCATAGTTTCTCTCTTACACTTTATAGCCTATACAATATAGAACTAGTACCTCTCTTAGCTAAAAGTTTTATAGCTTCTTGATAGCAAATTTTTGACCTCCCTACAATGTCTCTTTCAAGAAATGTAGGACTTTTACTTGAGACTTTTTTGACTTGCTTTGGATGCCTCTTCTTGGTCTAAATGGAGGTCCAAAATTGGCTCACTTTTAAGTCTAATTTTAATTTTATGTTTACTAAAATAAAACTAAAAAATTTCAAACAATTTTTTATCCAATATAAATATTTATAAATTTAAAAAGAAGAAATTGCAATATTCTACTCTCTAAATAAGTAGAGTCCTTTTTTTTATTATAGCTTCATCTTCTTAACTATCAATGTTATAGTTGGATGATTTTCAATCATACCATTCTTCGTATCCTCATATATGATTTTTTTTAGTGACAACAATCATTTTTACTTGACTATTATATCATCTTTCTTCGGGATCAAGTAGTAGCCTACAGTAAACACCGAACAATAACATAATAGATTGTATATTTACAAGCAAACCAAGAAAAACACCTTTAAAAGCAAAGGAAAAATAACAAGGCCCCTTTAATGTTTATAGAAATTGTATCATATGAAGAATTAAGGAACATTTTATTAGAAACATATTTATTTATTTAATCTTGCTTCTATTTTATGCGTTTTTTTTTTTTTCACTTTGCTTTTGTCATTGTTTTGTGATATTTAACAACAAAACCAAACAATTTACATTGTTTTGTGGTATTTTTTCATTCCCATTGTGTTTTCCAAGATCTTGCCACGAGGAAGACTATTGGAATTGCTAAAGAGCAGGGCATGTTACATTATTTACAACATGAAGAAAATAAAAAGTGTGCTAGACTATAGGCACACACTTCTAATCTTCAGCAAGGCCTTAAATCTTAGTCATCCTCTCAGATATGGCTTCAACACAAATGTCTTGGTCATCCTCCATGTAGTACCCTAAAGTCCTTATTTCATGTTTTATTTACAAAAGTGTCTGTTGGGTCTTTTCATTATGATGTTTGTCAGTTTGCTAAACACCATCAGACCACTTTTCTTCCCAATGGTAATAGAAGTTCTAAACCTTTTGATCTTATTCATTCAGATGTATGGGTACCTTCTCCTATTCCTAATATCTCGGTGCAAAATGGTTTGTTTCATTTATTGATGATTGTACTCGGGTTACCTAGATACTCCTCATGAAAGATAAGTCTGAAGTTTTTCACTTGTTTGTAAACTTGTACTGAATGGTTCAAACACAATTTGAAAGTCCAATTAAGAGATTGCATTCTGATAATGGAAGAGAATAAGTGAACCAAAACATTTCCATGTTCCTTAAGGAAAATGGAGTTGTTCATGAAATAACTTGTGTGGATACTCCTCAACATTGAGGTTACTAGAGCTTTACTTTTCCAAACGTTTGTTCCTAGATCTTACTTGGGGAAGCAGTCTTGACTACAACTTATTTGATTAATAGATTACCCTCTCGGGTTCTAAAGGGTGTTACTTCTATTTAGCTTATGACCATATTTTATCCTTCTATTCCCATTTTGACTTGTCTTCAGAATCGTATCTTTGATTGTCCTACTTTTGTCCATGTTCATAGTCCTTATCGAGGTAAGTTAGATCCTCGCGCCATCAAATGTTTCTTCATCGGTTATGCCCTCAACAAAAAGGGGTGCAAATGTTATCACCCTCAAAGTCATAAAGTCTATGTTTCCAAGGATGCCACCTTCCCTAAAACAGAGTCTTTCATTATCAAATGTATTTCTGAGATGTCTTTACAAATGTGATTATAGTCTCAATTTATAGACTATTTATAGCCTAATTAAGGAAATAAATAAAAGGTAATTAAAGCAAAAAATAATAGGTAATTAAAGCTATACAAATCAAGTCAAATCACTAAAAGATATCAAATCTCTCCTAATAAATAGAAAATGAAATTTGCACTTAATTACCTAATAATTATCTCCTAATTATGCAACACTCCCTCTTAAGTTGGTGAATGTATATCTGTCATTCCTAACTTGCAAGATCTTTGAACTGTTTTGTAGGAAGTCCCTTAGTAATCATATTTGTCAATTCGCTGGTGCAAAAAAGGTTAAAAGTTGCGGCTATTTTAACCGTAAAACGGTGGCTTTCTATCCGCCTTAGATCAGCATGTAGTCTTATGTCTAAAAGCAAAGAAGGTGGCTATTTAGCCGCATTCTTAGATTCAAACAAAGAGGGGGGCTATGGTAAAAGTCACCCTTATAAACCATTGCGAAACATCTAAGAAGGCGTCTATTTGCCTTAGCCACCCTTATAAGTCAGTGTGGAGCATCTAAGAAGGCGGCTATGTTAAGCTATCCTTGTAGATGGTATTTTTGTTTAGTACATTTTGTTTAATGCTAATTCCCATCTAAATTGACCTGTTCAATTATAACCCAACTAGAGAAATACATAAAGAACTGCATTACAAAATAAGGTCCACATAAATTAGTGTTAAGATACATATATGTTAAAGGCAGATAAAAAAACATATATGTTAAAGAATTAATAGAAAGTAAAAATTAATATTGATAAACAATGAATTAAACACATTAAAGTGAGTGGGCAAATATACTTTAAATACCTTAAGGTGCATCAAAGTGAATTTATTTTTGCATTTGCACTTCCCCTCCCACTGAACAAGCACTGAAATAATAAGATTTCAAGTTAAAACACATAACATCATTTAATGTATAAGTAATAAATTTGCAAATGTAATATAATCATAATGGTTTGATAAATCTCTAATTTACAGTAGGAAACATGATGAAAAATTTCAGAATATTTTGACAAGTGAAAGTATGAGAACTAAAACCTTAAGATACCTTAAAAGTACCTAAATAATACTTAAAAATAAAAAAAAATAATAGTTAACGGTGGAATTTTGGAATTTTGGCAATCCCCTTCGGGTATTGGCCACTGTGTTCTTATCTCTGTCAAAATTTATGATTGTTTGAAGTTTTTTCATGCTAATTTTTTTGCCAACTCCAAATATATCACTCTTCTCCTCAATGTCAGGACTCCTCCATCAAATATCCACTAAATCAAGTTCCCACAAACCCTAAACTATTAATTAATCAACACATACATTCAAATATTTATTAAACATTTAAAATCCTAAACCCTAAAAATACTAACCTTATATAGTGGAGTTGCGGGTGCAACCAAGTCCACGATCCGCGGTGGCAGCGTGTGGTGGAGGTGTTGGCGGTGTGCGGAAGGTGTTGCCAGCGTGCGGAGGTGAAGGATTGGCGCGTGGAGGCGGAGGCAGCTATTTGCTTGTTTGGTAGAAAACAAACAAATAAGAGAAACCAAAGAAAAAAAAAACAAAAAACAATGGTGAAGAAGAAGTAGAGAGCTCGAAAGCAACTTACCCAATGGCACGAAGAAAACAATGGCTTGAGGGAAACGAAGAAGAAGCACATAGAAGAAGAGGAAAACGAAGCGCTAGAAGAAAAATGAAGTATGAAAGCGTAACTAGAACACTCTGAGTTAGGGTAATAAAAAGACTCTAAGAGGGTGGCTGTAAGGTAAAGTTGCCTTCTTACAACAAAACGCTTTATATAAGAAGGCGACTATGAGGTAAAGTGCCCTCTTAGACAAAACACTTTCTTCTAAGAGGGTGGTTTTACCTCATTTCCCCCTTCTTACACTAAGCGCATTGTTGTAAGAAGGCGACTTTACCACATAGCCACCCTTTTAGATAAACTTAATTTCAAAAATGCCACCGTGTTTTGAAGGACAACACCTGACCGTAAAAGCGCCTTAAATGTAGTGTTGAAATAAGTCCTTTTTGCACTAGTGATTGGAGTCTTGAAGGAATGTACTCGATGGCTATAAGATCATTATGCAACTTCTCCTTAATGAAATGTCGGTCTATCTCTACGTGCTTTGTTCGGTCATGTTGAACTGGATTGTGTGCAATATTGATGGCAGACTTAATATCACACACCAAACCCACAGAAGCTTCATATTTTATTTTGAGGTCATCGAGTATGATCTTCATCCTTAATATTTCACAAACCCCTTAAGCCATGACTATAAATTCTGCTTCTACACTTGATCTTGCAACTACATTTTGTTTCTTGCTCCTCCATATCACCGGATTTCCACCCAGGAACATGCAATAGCATGTGGTGGATCTCCTATCAACAATTCATCCTGCATAATCAACATCAGTATATATTTTCATGGATAAGTTTTCCCTTTTTTTGAATAACAATCTTTCCTTGGAGAGACTTTTAAGTACTGAACAATTCTATACTGCTTGCAAGTGTCTTTCTCTTGGATCATGCATGAATTGGCTAACCACACTAACTGCATAAGCTATGTCTAGCCTAGTGTGTGATAGATAAATGATTTTTCCCACAAGTCTTTGATATTGTTCTCCACCTTTGGATTTTCCTCATCATTCCCAATCCTATGATTTTGCTCTATTGGCACTTTAGTGGTCTTGCAACCCAACTTACCAGTCTCTTTGAGGAGATCAAGGATGTATTTCCTTTGAGAAATAAAGATGTCATGTCTAGAGCAACCGTTATCCCAAACAAGTACTTCAGCTTCCCAAGATCCTTCATCTAAAATTGAGTTGTCAATCTCTCCCTCAAAGTTTTTTTTTTCAATTTCATCAACACCTGTAATAATCATATCATTTACATAGACCAAAAGTATATTGAGTTTACCATTTTGAGAATGATTTATAAACAGAGTATGGTAACCTTGGCTTTGTCGGTACCCCAAAGACACCATAACTTGATTAAACCTTCCAAACCAAGCACGTGGTGATTGTTTAAGACCACTATATAGGGCCTTCTTAAGTCTGCACACCTTATTCCCTTCATAGCACCATAACTAGGTGGAATCTCCATGTATACTTCTTTCTCCAAGCTTCCATGCAAGAAGGCATTTTTAACATCAAGTTGATGCATCTCCCAACCAAAGTGTGTTGCCAAGGAGAGAATAATCCTAAATGTATTCATTTTTGCCATTGGAGCAAAAGTCTCCTCATAATCGATCCCATATGTTTGAGTATACCCTTTAGTAACCAACCTTGCTTTATACTGATCCAATGTGCCAGCAGACTTATACTTAACTGTGTATATCCACCTACAACCCAATTCCTTCTTATCTTTTGGTCTCTCTACAATCTACCAAGTCTCATTCCTTTCTAATTAGGGGGGGCAAAGTGGGGCGCGGCCCGCGGTAAAAAACACGGGACGGGCTAACATTTTCAACCCGCTCACCCGCATTAGCCTGCCCCACATAAGCCTCACCCCGCGCGGGCCAGCAACGGGGCGGGCTGGCCTGCTAGCTCGCAAAAAAAAATTAAAAAATTAATTAACTTGACAGTAATGGTCCACTGTAGAAGTGACAACTTTGAGTGAAAGAAAATTAGATTTTCACTCAAAACACAACACAATTACGTTGTTCCAAAAAACGCACACAACACATGACACACTCTTCTTTACAGTGTCGCTCGCTCCGCTTGCGACTCCGCGTGGCTTCACCTGCAACTATTGCGCGTTACTGTCGCTCCGCTGCTACACACCACTACTGCCTCCACTCCTTCTTTACGGTTCAAAAAAAAATGCGGGCCAACCCGCATGCGGGGCGGGTAATGAAAATCATCCCGCATTTTGTATGCGGGGGGCGGGTCTATGTGGGGCGGGTCGGCCCGCTTTGCCACCCCTATTTCTAATGCACTCATTTCTTCTTTTATGGCTCGAATCCAAGAATATGTTCAGTCCACCATGGATGATACAATACATGATGATCGATTGGAGGACATGATTCGTGATGTTGGAGCTGAGTCTTTTGTAGAAGCGGATGGATATGGAAGTATGTCAAATGATATGGAGACTCCATTGTATCCTGGACCAACTAACTTCACACAGTTGTCCGCAGTGTTAAGATTGATGAATTTGAATGTAATAAATGGATGGACTGATAAAAGCTTCACAAAATTGCTTTAGTTGTTGAAGTTAAGATGCATGTCATGTTATTTTGCACCATCAATGACTTTCTGACATATGGTAACTTATTAGGGTATAGTGTTAAGGGTAATAAAGCGTTTCCAATACGGGAAGAAGGCACTGTTTCTCAACAATTGAAACATGGAAGAAAGACAATATATCTTTGGCATCGTTGTTTTCTTAGAAGTCGTCATCTTTACTAGAGGTTGAAAAAAGCCTTTAATGGACATCAAGAGATTGACAGTCCACCAACTCTATTAACTGGTGTTTAGGTTTATGAAAAAGTAAATAACATAGACCACACATTCAGTAAGTGGAAAAAGAAGTCATTTGTGACAAACATATGGAAGAAAAAATCAATCTTCTTTGATCTTCCGTATTGGTCGAAATAGAAGTCAGACATTGTATAAATGTAATGCACGTTGAGAAGAATGTGTGTGATAGTTTAATTGATACACTTCTTAAAATTAATGGGAAGATGAAGGATGGTCTAAATGCTCGTTTAAATTTGATTGAGGTGAACATACAAGGCAAGTTGACACCAATATAAATGGGTAATTGTACATATTTTCCCCTAGCTTGTTACACCATGTCGAAAGATGAAAAAAAATAGTTTTTTTTCAATGTCTAAAGGGTGTGAAAGTTCCACAAGGACATTCCTCAAATGTGAAGAGCCTAATATATGTGCAAGATTTGAAGTTAATTGAATTGAAGTCTCATGATTGTCACATCGTGATGCAAAAATTGTTGTCGATAGTTATTCGCAAGATCTTACCAAAAAATGTTAGACATACCATAACCTGTTTGTGCTCATTTTTCTCTTCCATTTGTTGTAAAGTCATTGATCTAGTAAAGTTAGATGAACTTGAAGATGAAATTGTTGTTATCTTATGTGAATTTGTGATGTTTTTCCTCCATCCTTTTTTGACATCATGGTTCATCTAGTTGTGCATATAATAAGAGAGGTTAGATTGTGTGGACGAGTGTACTTAAGATGGATGTATCTTTTTGAACGGTATATGAAAATTTTGAAAAGGTATGTCAAAAATCATTATCGTCCAAAAGCTTCAATGATTGAAAGGTACATAGATGAAGAAAATATTGAATTTTTTTCATAGTACATGTCAAAAGAAAATCCAATAGGTCATCCAGTCAACTCATAACACCACAAACGTTCTATAAGTAAATGTTTATGTGGTGTACATGTGGTAAGCAAATCTCGATTAGAAGTCTTGCAAGCGCATTTGTATATATTGAATAACACATACGATGTTATACCTTACATAGATGCTTATAAAGTCATTGTGAAGGAAAATAACCCAAGACAACCAAAGAAATGGGTCTTGATGGAACATAATGAAACTTTCAATTATAAGTCGTCAATTATTATTATTTCATGTTTTAAATATTTACTAACTATTTTCATGGATGATGTAGGGATCACTGACAATTACTTGTGTTATCCGTAGTTGATAACACTGCTATGTGGTTTTTTTAACTGCACAAGAAGCCATCCACACATTTGAAGCAAATAATTGATGTGTAATTACATTATAAACTTAACTGCGTATATTACTTAAACGTCTATTAATGCGGTTTTTTATTTTGTCTTCCTCCTTTCATTGTTTATCAATATTAACTTTTAATTTATATTGAATTATAGTGTAATAGATAATTGGGAGGCTATGAATGTGGCTATTACGTTATGCAATGGATGGTTACCATTGTAAGACTAGACATTCAAAAAGATTAGGAGCAGGTAATAATATTTAAATTATTCTTTATAATTCTTTAAAGTATATGTATCTTAACACTAATATGAACCTTATTTTATAATGCAGTTCTTTATGGATGAGCAACAACTGTACCTGGCCGCCATAAATTATGTGAGAAATGCTTGGGCCATATATTTTCTTAATTTCTATAACTATAGGATAGTTAATCATTAGTATAGGAATTAGATAGATAGATAGGAATATGTATTAGTGTTTGTAATACATTTTATCAATATATATAAATTTCTTTTATGAACGAATGTGTCTAATTTATGTATCTCGCTGGCTGGGTTTAAATGAACAAGTTAATTAAGATGGGAAAATGCATAAAACAGAATGAACTAAAAAAAATGTCCACAATAGATGGTAGTTATGAGCATAACCGTCGTCTATACCTTGACCTGGAAAACATTTTGACCAGTGTCAGGGAAAAGTATAAACGACGGTTATGGTCATAACCACCATTTATATCTCGACCATGTGCACTTTTTTAACAGTGTCATGGAAAGGTATAAACGGCGATTATGGCCATAATTGTTGTCTATGTGTGACTTATACATGGTGGTTCTTGAGCTATCGTCTATACTGCAATAGAATAGACTATGTGCGGATAGACATTGGTTTCGAAACCACTATCTAATTACTAAAAAACCGTTGTCTTTGACCTTTTTTGCACTAGTGTACAATTGTCAAATCAAGATTCAATCGATTTATAATTTTATTTGTAAAATAAATAAATAGAAATTGATATCATAAAATGAAAATCCAAAAAATTGGAGAGAAGGAGAACAAAATCGAAGCGATAAATTATTAGATCAAAACATAATTCAAATTGTTTGATATTGATTTTGTGAATTGATATTCAAACATTAGTTCTCCATGATCAAAAAATGAAAATTAGAGAAGAGGAGACAATTTGAAATTTGAGAGAAAAGGAGAGGAAAATACAATTTTTGAAACTTAAAAACTAAACAAATAATTTTTTATATGTTTAGAGCATATTTAGGTTATATTGTCGTAGGTGACATTAATTGTCTTATCGCGATTGAATCATGGTGCTTAGGTTACTATGCTCTTAAATAGAAAGATTTTTTGTATGACTATCCGCTATAACTTTTGACTTAGCAATAAGCACTCAATCCAACAATTGATTTCAAAGTCAAGGTCACAAGTTCTATTTCTAGTAGGACAATTGCTGAAGGGAAAATTGTTGCAAGTGGCATCACTAGGTGCCCTGAGTATCATCTTTATGCTCTCTTATTAAATATGTTCATATACAAAATTTTAGCAAATTTTCCACAGCTTCCAAAAGTCGTACACAATAGTAGAAGACTCTTAATCCTACCAACCATATGTCCATGTTTAGGTCCAATAAATATAAAATCCAATACAACTAGAATCAGCCTAAACTGATATTTAAAAAAAAAAAAGTTATGTCTAAAACAATAAGAAAATGTCTGATTAGCTGAAAATACAAAATTAAAGTAATTATGTACATTGAGTCTAATTTATTACTACCAAAAGTGAAAGGTTAGAAATATGAAAATAAATCACATTAAAAGTTTTTTCAATGTACAATAAAGTTATAAATGAGAGCACAAAGTATATGTAATCAAATTCCACCACATTTAAGCTTTTTCACTTCCAAGCAAAAGCAAACTATTAAAAGAAAATATAAACACTAAAAATGAAAACAAGAAAGAAAAATTTCCAATGGATCCTAAGAGAAAATATTGTAAGCAAAATATAAAATGAATCATACATTCAAAGTGTTAAAGAATTAAGGCAAAAATATTATTCCAAAACATTGAAATAACCAAGAATTACAATTAAACTAAACCATGGATCACATATACTAAAATTCTCACAAGAATGTGTATTAAGTCATTAGCTAAAGATAAATCATATTTAAAATAAAAAAATAGGAGACTATACTAGTTCTTCTAAACAATCTAGAGTATGTCTAATGCATGATCAACACGATCAAGGTTCCACTAACACAGACTAAAACTACAAGTTAAAAAGTAAGTATTATTTGGATTCAACCACTTCTAGTTAAACTAAATATTATTTGGACATAATCACTTCTAGCTACAACAAAAAAGATTGTTTGGATCCAACCACTTCTAGTTAAACTAAATATTATTTGGACACAATCACTTCTAGCTACAACAAAAAAGATTGTTTGGACACAATCACTTATGGATAAGAACAAATATTTGGACCCAACCTTCTTGGCTAAACCACTTTGATAAACAAAGGTTGTTATCTAAATAATCATGGGTTTCACTTACTAAAACAGAATAATGTCCTAAGACGAATACAATTTTGAACACACCCTTTTAGGTAGCTATGAATACAAATAATATTTTTCCTCACAAAATGAAAGCTAAAGATTGCTTTAGAATACAAGAGCTTGATCTTAGTTCTCATCTTAAGAGTTTTCTCAACATGTCTTCTTCACATAGATCTTTTATATATAGAGTTGAGAAGAAAATAATCATTGTAAATTCCTTTGGAACTATTGTTAGGTTTACAAGCCTTTCATCTTTTTTGTCTTATGACGGGCAAATCAAGCATGTAAATACATTAATGTTTTTCATGTAACATTAAATACATGTGGCTTCTTTACGCAACTCCTCTAATACACGACATGACTTATTAGATATAAGATATGTATCTTTTTTCCTTTTTAACGAAAGGCATAAGACTTGACACAACTTGTTGACTTCGCATGATTGTCATTTTTCCTTTTAAAAAAGTTGTTTATGTTGAATATCTTTAAACATGTTATGCAAGAGAACTTGATTTGAACACTTCAATGCAAAATCCTATTGCAAGAAATAAACTTATAAACATTTCATACACATATAATAAACATTTATAAGTTTTTGACGTGGACTATGAATGCTCAAATTACATATTAGTTTTATCTGCCAAGAAAAAAACTTATCAAATAAATATACAACTAAAAAACTTGCATTTTTTTTTTCTAAAAAACACATAAAGATAAACACTTGCATTAGTTCGCATTTAAGTTTGCATTTATCAGAAACTAATATTAATAAAATTATATTATACACTTTATTGTTTAAACACTAAATTAAGGTGTCTATTGAACTTTAATCTAACACATGGCAGTCCTTAAGAACTTTTTGAAGATTACCATGGTGGTATTCCCTATGTCATTGGCAGAGGCAATATTGTTTTGGTTTCTAATCATAGAAGTTCCTATCCTGGTCATTGTCTTTCCATGAAACATGGGAATATGCTCAAATCGAGTAATCATAATTTGTTTTGTAGGTTGGTACTGGACTATTATTTGACCCATTGGTAAATGTTGTTTGACTCGACAATATTGTGTTTGTGGCTACATTAATTATTACAGTCATTGTTTCTAAGGTACTCAATTTTGATCCACAATTGTGAATGGTAACACATTTGTATTCCTAATGGTGATATTCACTATTAAGAAAATTATTTAAATAAGATCTAATTTTAGAGACAAAAATAATTAGTAATTATATACTATTTTAAAGACTAAAAAAATTATTAATATCTAAATTAGTTTCTATTAATAAATAGTTTTTAAATGGTATCTAATTAATTAGTTACCAATGTTTTAACTATCAACTAATTAGATTCTAAAGTTGGTAGGTAAAATTGGGTTAATACTGTTTTATTGAAGATACGCGTTAGATATGACCCATGAATGAAATAGTCTATTATTAAATACTATAAATAAGTCTTCTATATAAGAGTAAGGTATACGTTTTTATCAATTACATCATAGGCTCTTAATACAGAGTACTTACTTTATTGTCGAAGAACTTTCTACAGGTTAACTCCCGACCAAGCACCAAGGAGTTGAAGAGTTGAAGTTATAAGAAATGAAGGAGGAATGACCGATTATGAAGGAAGGACTACGAGAAGAACAAAAGAGGAACGATCAAGATATCGATGACAATTGTTACTGTTAGTTCCAGTTCCAAGTACTATATGTCTTTTTAGTTTATAAAAGAACAGTAAGAAAAGTAAGAAAAATTAAAATCTTTCTAGTAATTGTAGATGAAATAAATCATGAGAAATTATCAATAAAAAAATATAAAAAATTTAAAAATACATATGTAAACTGCAACGATGAAAGCATATTTCTCGAACTTTTGTTTTTTATCCAGTTCGAGATGTTAAGTTTTTTTCCGTAAATGGAAATTTGATACCCTTTACTTATATTTATGAAAACTTCTTTATAGATAATCTGTTCAAGTAGTTGTTATCCTTTACAAATTTTTTAATCAGCACAATTTTTATTCTTAAACTAACATTACTTACAATAATTAGTCTATTTATCCTTTTGTTTAATGACATCTACAACTTCTGGCACTTTCTAATATATAACCATCCTATTATTAGTTAATTTTATAAATAATTTCTGTCCAGTGCATTTCTTACTAATAACTTTTTCTCCTATATGTCCTTTTCTTTCTGAGATATTTTTATCCTTCTTCCATATTTTTTTTCTTGTTGACAATATATTCTGTCTTTATAAGTTTTGTCAATCTCAACAGAGTCTTTATTTCACTAATATTTTGTTCTTTTATCAGATTCACAGTGGACGTAACTCTTTGATAACATCAATATAAAAGTTGAACATAATTCTGCAATGTCAAAAAAGTTACACAGAACTATTCACATATAACATGATATAGTAAATTATATATATATATATATATTTATTGCAACAAGGTGAAGATCTAGAAGGAACATGGATACTTGTAGGTAGAATCTGAAAAGGACCATACTATATACCACTTTCAATCACATAAAGTGTGCTCATCTAGCTTAGTAATCAACCCCATTGTTGACTAGAGAGCTTTTGGTTGTAGTAGACTCTCCACCAAGTTAAAATCAGAGAAATTGCTAGGAATTACTTTTGAGTTGTCACTGATTAATTAATATATGAATCAACCATAAACATCAAAACTACATGGAAAATTCTATCATGTCACCAAACTATTATACATAGGTTGTTTTAATCAATGATATGTTTGTCATTATTTATTATTGTTGGAAATCTCATATTAATTAAAGATAAAGACATTTAATAGTATATAAGTGATTACAAATTTAATCGATTTTATAAAGTTGAGTTAAATTTAAAGTTCAACTTTTAATATATAGAGTCATTTAGAATCTATCCTAACAGAATCTATCCTAACGAATGTTTGTTGATTTTATTATATGACTCGCTACCAGATTTTAAAGTTTAAAGTTTAGATCTTACTAGCTATAAAGAAAAGTTAATTTGTTTAAATTTTCTAGATACACTTCTTCTCTATGCTTGATACAGATTAGATTATGTGGATGCAGATTTTCTACGCAAAATTGTGTGACTATTATATGTATGTGACAATAGTCTTGATTGAAGATGATGAGAATGAGAGAGCAAGATAACTAATGATAATGACACCACTAAGAAGCAGCATAGGAAGTTAATAGTTCCTATGGAAAAGCAATGTGATACAAAGAAATTGGAGATATAAAGAACGTGACATTTCCACAAGGTGGGGGCCACTCTCCAACATATTTTTTTTGCAACAGTGTCATGTGGAGCTATGTGACCTACTTATCACATAATTAACATTCAGAATTGTGATTTTGTGCATTAGAAGAGGGAGAAAGAACTAGTATCAAGTTGATGGTAACAGTCCTTATCATGAAAGTGACAAAAGCTTATATATATAATTGTTTTGTTTAATCTTTGGCTGCAATTCTGTGTTGAGTTATAGGGTATTAAACAATAGAAAACTACGGAAAATATCATGAAGTTCCTTCTTATTCTTGAATTTCAATAAGGATAAGAACCATTTTCTAGATGCTTGCTTGGTACAGATAAGCATATATGTTCTCGGCATGGCATTCTGGTCTTCAAGGAATTGGAATTCAATTCCATATATCATTTGGGATGAACACCTTATTTTTTATACATTCACATTAACGCCAATAAAAAGAAGGGTTGTATATAGTGTACCTATTTTTTTGCTATAAATTTTTTATATAGATTAGAATACCCTAATATTCTTATTTATTGGAATAATATGTGCTATATATGTTATTGGAAGGCGTGATAAAAGAAAATGTTATTGGAAGCCTTTTTTTTAGACTAAGTTGTAAAGTTTAGATAGCATATTGGTTAGTGAAATTTGGAGACACATAAATAATTGTTTATTTAAAGTGGTGTGGTTGATCATTCTGAAGTTTTTTTCCTAACACAACTTAAGGTTTGGTCCTGGATTGTTTCAAAGATACCGTCAGTGAATTTTTAATGTTCTTTTTTTAGTTTGTAGTGTAGGGAAATGCAGTAGAAGATTCCTTATGATTTTAAATGTGTAGGTGGAAAGATATTTCTGTTCATTCTTGTTCTGTATGAGGGTTGGACCACCCCTTAAGTGGACCGATTTAATTTAGTAGTTTTTTCTGATTAAAAAAAATATTAGTATCGTGTTACTTATTATTAGGGTTTAGGGTTTAGGGTTTACTTAACATCTATAATTTTTAATTATTAAGACTTGTTATTAACATTTTATTTTGACTTTACTTCGTTGACTTCAATCATCAACTATCAAACTTTCGAAAGTTCTTGTGCTGCTCTCTGATTGGATTGGCAAGGTAACTGGGAATAGATTGAAATGCAACTAATACAAGTAAAAGCTTTGCAAGTGTTTTACACTTTTTACTTTTAAGCTTTAATCATAAAAAATTTAGGAAAAAAGTTTAGGTGCTTTCGAAAGAGGAGGTGTTGCTAGAGTTTCGTCTATCAGAAAGATAAACTTTTAAAATTATTAATAGGGATTTATAATGTCCATTGAAGTCTATTTTCTTGGATATTGCTTTTAAGTTCTTAATGGAAAGTTTGTGAACACTTTTTCTAAAACACAGCCCATAAAAAATTAAGTCGAATGGCTTGAATTATAAACTAATTAAAGTTATATTTCGAATCTCATATTTACACCAACCAAGTCACACTTAACCTAAATTTCAATAATTTTATTTTTAATTCATTAATGTTGCCAACAAAATTTACAATATAGTGTATTTTCTTTTCTTTTTGTCCTTTAATATTCTTAGGTTTTTGTCTTCAATTTTCTCATATTATATTTCACAATCAAATGAAGAATAATTTCTTTTTCGTCTTTCCCATACACAAGATTGGCATCCAGAAGAAAATGGAAAAGCTATACGCTAATAATTATCATATCCACAGTATGTCCAAACTTCAAGGTGAGAAGAAAATCTATCAAAGCAAATTATTTAATAAAGAATCATAAACATATATATATATATATATATATATATATATATATATATATATATATATATATATACACACACAAATATTACAAATTATACTTTTTTAGTTTTTTTTGTGCTTTAATTTTCCCTTTTCACACACCACCTACAAAATACAGGAATATATTGCTTAATGTATGAAAGCATCTTTTTACGCCAATAATATGAGACGGTAAATGAACAGCAACCCATAATTTCAGTCAAATATTTCCTTTTGTATTTCTTTTTATTTAACTTTGTTATGTATTGTTTTGGTAAAAATATGTACTGTACTCTGACATAAAATTCAATTTCAATGCAATCTCAATTGACAGAACTTTTTTAACCATGCATATACCTCACTTTAAGTTAATACAAAGTAATTAATATGACAAACGTTGTAATTTAAAAATAAATAAATAAAGTTTTATTAATCATAGTAATACATTAATAGAATAGAGGAAAATGTAAACAAGGTCTTTTTATCAATAAAGTGTTATATTAAAGGACTTTCATAATTTATACAAACATTTTTTTTATTAGTAAAGAATAAATAAATAAAAAAAACACTTAAGCTTAAGATAAAGATTAATAAGTTGTCAACCAACAAAACAAAAAATCAAATATATAAATATTTAAAAACTCAATAACATATTAACCTGAAATTCCTTCATAAGTTTCCTAAATTACTCAATTCTCCAATTACTAAAATACTAAAAAAATCTAAACTAAAACCAACAAAACACAAGCTCCAACTCCAACATTTGTTCTCGCTAATGAACTTTTTGTTTATGGCAGCAGGGGCCAAAATCTTCTAATCTAACTGTTTTTCTTCATATTATACGATCTTCATATTATACGGACTATGGTTATACAGTAAACAAATAAATATTAAGTAAATTTTGCAGACTTATCCCACCTGTTATGTACATGCTTAAAATCAATGCACATAGATTATTTTAAAATCAACATTTAAAATGGAGAAAAATATTTGAAAAAATATATATTTAAGGGAATATATATAGAAGCTTGCTCATTGCTTCTCTTCCTTCAAAAGGTCATTTTTATTTTACCTTCAATGAGAGGGAACTCATTACTTCTGACTATTTAATGTTTTTTTTTTTTGGTAAAGATTTTGAAAATTGATATTCTAACTAAATTTATACATAAAAAAAATAGAAAAATTACATTTTGAAAAGTTGAGTAAGGTATTGAAAGTAAATGTAAATCTAAAACGTCCCTTTAGAGAGGCCAATATCCATTAGAATTTGCGATTAGTGGCTTTCAGTAATCATCACGACGACAATTACATGAATGGATATAATCGTCTCCGAACAGTTAGAGAGATAGTGACTCATAAGCTATTTTTATCGGAATATTTGTGTCTTCTCAAACATAAAGTCCCTTCCTTCTGTGGAATAATATTATACCTTCAATCAACCCCCAGTATCCAGTCAAACTATGCCCATCCAATTCCTTAACAAAGATGCCTATAAAATTATCATCAACAATCTACATCCCCATGCAGTTACATTTTACACATCTACGTCATTAATTCTCAAACAAAACAAATTAGCATACAATTTCAAATTAATTAACTCTGGTAATCTCCTCCTCCTCCTCCTCCTATTCACCTTCCACTACTGCTTAACATGATGAGCTTCCCATGTGGATCATTCATGCTAGGTTACATATCTTCTGGTGAAGAATGAGATAAATAAACTAGACTTGCCATAGCCTCTTGCAGCCAATCCTCCTCATCATTCTTTAACTGCATGCATAACAGTAATCAAGGTTAGAACTAATTCATTATTTACTAGATTCTTGTTTCTTAATATCCATCTTAACAGTATATATATATATTGAAAGTTACCTGGAACTGGATTGAATCACCACCGTAGAAGTCTTCTTTGTGGTGATGATGATTCTCATGTTTTTTTGATGTCATGTCTTCATCACAAAGCTCATTGTTTCTTGCAAACCTTCCCCTAACTCTCACTCGCCTATCAGCTAAGGTTTTCCGACATGCGTACTGTGGAAATAGGTCAATGGAAAGTGAACTCCATATTCCAGATTATGCAGAAAAAAAAAAGAGTCATGTGTAAGTGTGTCTCTGTGTGAAAGAGAGAATATAAAAAGACCTTGATGGTTTTGTTAAAGTTTCTCTGATTTCTTTTCTTCAAATATCGGAGAATTCTTTCTTTCCTCTCTTCTTCTGAGTACCTTCCTACCTTTATGTTAGGCTCTTCAACTGCTTGCATTTGATTACCTTGAAGTCCCTGCCATCAATTTCAAAAACAACATTCAATAAAACGAAACCACGTATATTCATCACCAGGACCAAAATCTCTCCTTTATATGTCATGAAAGAACTTTTGAAATCTTTTCTGAAGCAGGTAGTGAAAACTTTGGCTGTTCTACCTTCAACTTTTGATGAAACTTTCACATACGAAACGTCTCATAAAAGAAACACACTATGGCTTAAAAAAGGGTTTAAAACGAATTGATGATGGTCTAAGTAACACCTTGGCATGCGCTATACACAATGAATTAAACAATAGGAGGAATCGAACAACAAAATTGAAGCATACCCAGTTTTCTCTTGCAGCATTAGGATATGCAGGAGGCTTAACATCCTCCACAAACCCACAACATTCTTCTCCAAACTCCCCAATATGAGGCTGGTATCTGCCGTTGAAGTTCTGAAACCCTCCATAAAAGCCCATTTTGCAGTCTGAAATGGCCAAGTTCGAAAGCCCCCCAACTTGGTCAGAAAAGGACGGCATCCAATTGGCACAAGCCATGGTATCACAATCCAGTGACACAATATGATCAAGTGCACCATTATTGATATCAAGCACGGGAATCAAGCTATCTTGACCACCCCACATGGTGTTCTCCATAACTGAGGCGTTGCCGCTGATGAGTGGGGTAGGGAACTCGGAAAGATCGTGAGTAGTGAACGTGTAGTTTGGATAGAACTGTGGGATTGAGGCCATGGAAGAGGGAGAGAGGGGCATAGAAAAGGAAATTTCTCTGTGTTGTGTGGTGCTGTGTTGTGTTTTTGTTTGGTCTTTCTTCTTTTGTGGCTTGAAATATATAGGGTATTGTGATAGTGCAAAAGAGTGGGTTGAAGCAAGTTGTTAAAGCAAGTGGACAAGACTATAATAGGGAATTAGGCAGCTAAGAATATGGATATCAAAACAAACTAATTAAACTGTATGTCTCTACTTTCTCTTGTGGAACTGTAAACGCGTAAACGTTGTGCTCATCACAACAAAAGTCTCTTTTCTTTTCTTCATTTTCTCACCAAATAGAATCATTTGGAGTACAAAACATTGGTATTGTGATCACCATTTTTCAAAATGTCTTGTTTAATTAATGGATCAATGTTTTTTTTGAATTATAATCATTATTAATTGGCTTATTGGAAGACTAGTACAACATTAGTTTTCTAATATATGTTGAATTAATATCCATTATTGAATGCTATGTACAATTTGTATATATAGTTTTTTTTGTTTTTGTTGTGTACTTGAAAAGGGAAATGCACTTTCAATAAGAAACCCTCTAATTTAGGATCATGCTCTCGGATTTCCGAAACGTGTAACCTGAGATCTTTAAAATCTCTGTATGTACTTACGTACTTTAATTTTCATCTCTCTTTTCATTTTCAATCATATTCTAAACCTGTCACGCTAAAATACCTTTTTCAAAGTTTGTAGGATTTCGGTCCATATGTTATAGGGTTAATATCTTATTATCTTTTAATGAACATAAAATGCTGTCACGGTCTTTCAATTTTCGTTTCTATTTGACCGAATATTGAACAAAAGGACGAAAAATCACACATTAATTAGTATTAAAAAAAATCGGATCAACAAGTTAATGGATTGGGTTATGTGTTTTTTAGGTTTGACAACGTTGTCGTTAAAACGTGACCGTAAGTTAAAGGAGAAAATTAATTAATTTTTTCCATTTGGATAAGTTTAAAATTAAAATAGTAAACGAGTAAATTTATATAATATTTTCTTATTCATAAAAAATAAATAGGACATAAAAATTTACAATACACTATTTATCAAAAAAAAATTGCCTTTTTGTAAGTATCTATCATGTTGAGCGATAATATTTCTTCTCCAAATCATGCAACACAAGGAAAGTAAATGGGTCTTGATGTTTTATGAGACATTAATTTGACGTTGGTTTAATCGACTTTTGTAACATTTGGTAGTGTGTCTTCTATACAATATGATCAAAATTCAGTAAAAATGAATCTATGATAATTTCAACAGAAACAATGTAAATATTAAGGTTGTATTTAAAGTGCTTCCGAATAGACACGGACAAGAATTAATGTTGGGCTAGGGTTCAAAGCATTCATGGGAGACCTTTTACCTACTTTGGTAAGAAAAAATTCCATCAATTATAACTCCAATTCAAGATACATTCTTCTATCTATAAATACATTAAAGTTATGTCGTAACAAAATTGTTTGTGATAGACTTGGTTCCAAATGTCTTTAGTTCATTTGAGCTTATCATTTGAGGTGATACATTTTGTCGATGTAAGAAGAAGAATATCATTTGCTTGATGGTTAAAGTTGGTCTTTTAAATTTAAAGTTAATGATTAAATATAATTTTTTTATTTATCAAAATATTTACCCTTTATCAACCTTTTTATTAATTATGAAGGGTAGAAATTTTGATAATAATAACAAAATGCTCCGACGTCCTAATAATTTCTTAATTTCTATGGTTAAACAAACAAATTTTATAATGTTTTTTCTTTATTTTTCATACGAAAAATGTTAGAAAGGCATAAATGTGCAATAGTACGATTCCTTGTCTGTTCACCCACCACTCAACTTGTTATTTCTTTTAGCAATACATCGTTTTATTTGTACCTCTTTTATCTCTCTCTCTCTCTCACACACACACACATGTTATATAATAAAAGAAGAAGATGATTAACTCTTTTTATATGCGGAAACACGTATATGTCTAGTAATAGATAAAGGTAACAAATGGTGAGCTTTATAGTCAAAATGGAAAATTCTTATGTTAATAAAGTGCTTATTGGCTTAACCTATTAGCTAGCAGTCATATGAAGGGTAACTATCATAACCCCCACACATCTCATGTAAATCTTTTTGGAAGTCAAGGATTCATATTTTAAAATTACATTTTCAATAAACTATTTTCATTTCTCTAGCTAATATTATGTCTTTTGTTTTTATTAAATTTGATGTAAAAAAACCATTTTCATAAACAAATTAAATTAAATAGGATATTCGAGAGATGTCTTAACCCAATTAGATACATAAATATAAGTATTAGTATTGTAATTCGAAATGCTAGATATTACTTTCAAAGTCTTTGATTGAGTGATTTTGCAACATTTATGAGTATCCAATCAATGTTGAGATTCGAAGGAAGTGAAACATAATATATAATTCGTATACAATGATATTGTTGTCCAAGGTTAAAGCTAAAAAAGCATATTACATATTTATGCAAATAGAATAAAGTAGGAATTTAATTTTTGAAGCAAGTTATAGGCAAGGAGAAGAGGAATTTAAGGTGTGTAGAAGGAAAAGCTGAAGCGATCTGTAAAAGCAAATCGTAGAGGGCTTCATGTGCACACTATTCTTCCATACACTTCAAAACCTGTGCTTCTACAAGTACTTGGAAAGATTTATCCTAGTTATAGGGCAAGAATCTAACACATGGGTTTGTTAGATTTTTAGTAAACAAATCAAGTACAAGATATTTCTCTCTCTACCCAAAGTTTTCATCAAATACTTAAACTTGCCCTAATATACCCATCACATATAGAGAAACATAAGTACATTGACTTGAGGTTTGTAAACAGATCTACCCTTGGCAAGCAAAGAATTCTAGGTCACATATATGTAGGCCAAAGTGCCCCCATGATTGGATAGCCTCTTAATTTTGTACGATAATCAGACATATTCGTCTTCATTATATGTCTTCCAAGCTCTTCTTGTTTGCCATCAACACAAACTTTATCATTGCAAATGCAAGAAGATGAATGTACATAATTAATGTTGTACAAATTTGGTCTTCCTCTCTAGATATCATGATACATTTAAGACTTTTCGTCCAAGAAGTAATTTTGGTTCTCTATTTTACAACATTCACAATTTTGGTTTTTAGTTTTTAATTATATAAAAAAAATTGAGTAAAGTAATGAATAATTTTAAAAAAAAAATTGTATAAAATATTAAGGACCAAAGTTAGGGATAATTAACAATTATATTGGATATGAGAATAATAATATAAGAACTAATGACTAAAATAAAAGATGAAACGAAAAAGAAAAACAATATAGAAAATAATGTAATTTAACTAAAGAAAATTAGAATACACTTATGTGGGTTATGACTCACCTTTCCGTTTTCTTGGCATAATTGGGAGGTTACTTGCCACAATTAAATTGTAATCCAATGGAGGTTTCTTACTACAATTAATTGTCATCAAAGGGAGGTTAATTACCATTAATTGTATTTATTATTGTTGTCTCCTAGAACCATTATATATAGTGGTTTCCTTCGAGCAATGTAACACACAACAAACAGCAACATACACTTGCCTTCCTCTCTCTTTTTCCTATACTCTTTATTTCTTCTCTTGTGTGTAAGTGTTTAACCCATATAGAGATAATTTGTTTTGGGGCTATTTATCTATTAGCCTGAGAGGAATTCATTGTACTCCCAGTACCATTATAGTGGAAGTTTTGGCTCTCTCGCCAGTGGTTTTTTACCTCTATCCACCTAAAAATTTCTGATATCATTCTCATTTTCCTTGTTACTTTAATTTCTCATAATCTTTGGTTGAAATTATCACGCTTCCGCACACGATATCCTTACAACTTCTCTCTTCACTTAAAGGAAAAAAAATATTATCTTTTGAAAATAGCACGACGTTATTTTTTTTTTTTTTTTTATTTTAAACAACTTTAAAATTTTTTTTAAAGTAAAAAAGACCATTATCTTAATATTAGGCAACGATTTTACCATGATTTTTCACTCATGGAGTATGCAATTATGGTCATTGCTTGAATACAACACCTTTTTTTTTCTAAAAAGTGTTTTTTACAATTGTTTCCTTAGATGAATAGGCATATTTTTCATCCAACATTTAGACAACACTTTATTTCATAATTTTAGGCAACACATTTTAGTCATTGCATGTTTCTTAGGCAACAACTGTTGTTGCTTTTACGTTTAGGGCATAGTTACTTTATTGTTGCCACTACAATTTGTAATAAGAGTGGACTTGTGACCGTACGTCTCAAAGACCAAAAAACTAACTTTAAAGATATATTTGTGTCGGTCTAACGTGAGTTAAAAAATGAACCCTTTATACGTGGAAACTAATTTTGTTGTTGTGACTAATAGAGTGGGCATAATCATTGCTAAGAGGGATGCTTTTCTTTTTCTTTTTTGATCGGCAATAAACTATTAATTTAAATCGGTTCACTTAATGGGTGATCCAACCCTTATACAGATAATAAAAGATAAAAGTTCCTTTCCACCTTCGTATATAAAATTCACAGATTAATCATCTACTTCCTTTCCAAGACTAATAACTATAACTGAAGAAAAAAACAAACAATGCACCAACATTAAATCGAGTACATACATACCAAGGGTTCAAGACACCATTTAGAGAATGAGAAACTCACTGACAGTATCTTTAAGTTGATCCAAGACCAAACCTTGACCTGTGCCAGAGAAAATACTTCAGTATGATCAACCACTCCTCCTTTAAACAAACAATTATTCTTGTGTCTCCAAATCTCACTGAGAAAAGCTATCCAAATATTACCCATAGTAAGATTAACTGAATTTGGTGCATCCAAAATTTTGAAGTGTTCAAAATGTGACCCGGGAACGATAAGATCAACCGAATTCATTCCTAACCAGTCATAACATATGTTCCAAATTAGCCAAGCTACCCTGCAATCGAAGAATAAATGTTTGTTGACTTCTCTGATAATCTGCATAAGCTGAAAAAATTACACTCAATATGTATCCCTCGTCTCACCAAATTTACCTTGGAGGCTACCTTGTTTTCAATCACCCTCCAAGCTGTGACATGAGCTAAAGGCAACGCTTTAATCCTCTAGAAAGATTTGTAAAATCTCGAATTTTCCTCTTCTCCTTCTCCCTTTAATAGCCCGTAAGCAGACTTAACTGGAAACATTGTTGTCTCACTATCCTTCCAGACCCATTTATCCCCTATCTCCGACTCAATCCTCCTATTAGAAATTGTTTCTAAGAGCTGACTTACTTGATCCTCCTCCCAAGCGAACAAACCCCTTCTCCACCTTAAATTCCACTCCCATACCTCATTAGCTTTTTGATCCACATTCACTTATGTTTGCTTCCTTAAGAACAAATAAAGAGAATAACCTTGGGAATCTACTTTTCAAATCACCAGATGTTACTCTATTATCTGACCAGAAAAAAATGTCTTTCCCATTTCCAACCTCCCAATTAACACAATCTTCAAACTTCCTTCCCCACTTTTCTGAACTCCACACCTGCATCAAATCTCTCTACCACAAAGAAACTTTTTTATTATCATTCTGAAGTTCCTTTAGGCCTCTCCATCCACTGTACTTAGAATCGATTACCTCCCTCCATAACCCTCCTTCATCCGAGTTCAGACGCCATATCTATTTTCCAAGTAATGCTAGATTAAAAATTCTAACATTAATAATTCCTAGCCCTCCCGCGTCCTTGGAATTGCAAATCTTATCCCAAGCAATCTATGCAATCTTCCTCCCTTCTGACCCCCAACCCCATAGAAAATTCCTCTGTAAACTCACGCTAATAGAGTGGGTTGAGCCCTTGCTAAATGGAAGCTAATAGTGTGGGCTAATTCATCACTAAGTTAAACATTTATAATAATTTTTGTGTTTCGAAAGGGTGTAGCTACACCATATAAAAAAAGTCTAGATTGAATTAGGCCCTCGCCAAGCCCTCGCTAAGTTGGAGCATCGGTCTAACTCCCACATACTACGAGTGAAAAAAAAAACCTTGTTTGTATAGGTATAATGCTAGAGTTGTTTACCTGGTTACACATTTCCAAAGAATAATTTTGCGTAATGCAAATAATAAACATTAAAAGAACATAATTGGTCTTATAACAAGCATTCACTACAAGAAAAACCATAAATAGTGACCGAAAAATCAACCACTAAATGATCGAAATCGATCATTGTTTTAATTAGTGATCGATTTAGTGACCAACCAAAATCGGTCACTAAAGCGTGGTTACTAATGCATAGTGATTCATTTAGTGGTCGAAAACTATGAATGGTTTAGTGACTAAAAGCTATGACTGATTTAGTGACAAAAAAACTGTGACTCAATGTGTGACTGAAATTTGTGACTAAATTTGTAACTGAATCAGTGATTGAAGTTGTAACCAAAATTAGTGACTGAAATAATGACCGATTTTAAAATCTTGATTTCATCACTAAATCAGTCACTAATTTTGTGTTATTTTGAATTTTGATTTCTTTTTTCAAACAAATATAAACTTGATAGATGTTTTGTACAATAAAATTTTATCAAAATAACATTAATTTTACATAAATATATTTTTAAGTATTACAAGAATCCAAACACACACACACAAGCATCCAAAATAGTTGATAGTTGATAGTGTTGTTACATAATTAAGATGCAATGCAAACAGTCTAATTGCAATTGGCAGTATTGAAACTTTGAAGTTCAATTACTTCAATTTCAATGATAACATCTTTGAATGAAATTTAATCCTTAATCCAAATATGATTGGAAAGTTCAAATTGAAAACCATTTTCAATTTGGAAAGGAAAAATCAATGTGAAAACTACATATATAGGTAAAAACCATATGAAAATTGAAATTATCCAACATAAGAAGTAGTAATCGAAGTTTTAAAAAAAGTACGAATAAAATATGTATATTGCATAAAAGGGAGAAAAAATGTTCCATTTCACAAATATAGTGTTTCCCGAAGCATTATAGTGAGTGGACAATGGGATGTAAATATGAGAATATGGATGAATTGAAGTAAATAAAAATATAGAGCACAAAGTGCTACTCAATCTGTTTATTGAAACTCTTAGTAGATGAAAACAATGAGCAACTAATTTAACTTACACTGTAAGTGGTCAACAAGGAAATGGGTGATCATCAAAGTCTTCAACATAGTGGGGATGGACATGACTAGTACCTGTTGAATGTCACCAACATGTCGTTCCATCATCATAACTAATTGTTGTCGCATCAACTTCACTTTGTCCTCCAACTGTGCAGTCCTTTCATTATCCTACTTTGCTCTTTCAGTTGCTTTTAGGGTTTGTTGTCTAAGTCGTTCGTTCTCAGCTACTTTCTCATCACGCTCAATAGTAGAAGCAAATATAGATGGTTCAGTGAGAGATGACAAACCATGGTGAAAGTTAGCACCCAATCTCCACAGTGTCATAAACTCTACATCTATTATTCCCTTCAACAACATCTTTCCAGCATTAAAGCTTTGTTGTTGCATTTATGGAGGGACATCAAAAGTTCATTCTTGCAAACTCTCTAATTGCATCGTCCTCAATCACTCATGGTAGGTTTCCTACATTAGTAGTGAAAGTTTCAAATGTTAGTAATTTACATTAATATAAATGAAATAACAAATTTAAAACATTAACTTATATAAGTCTCTCGGGAATGACCATCTATCCAATCAACTTTTTCTTTGGTGTGAATGGTGAGGAATAATTCATCTGGTTGAATAGGTAGTCCATATTTACGTTCCTAAGAAATGTTTTCCAGTTTCAAAGAATTTATGTCTTACACATCTTAATTTATACAATTATTTAAACTAAAGCTTAGTCCTAAAAGATATTGACTTGGTCTTGTTGAAGCCAACTGAGTTTCAGTCTTCTTGTACTGCTCTGATCAAGGCTCTAGTATTCTTTCATGGTGTGGAGGTCTTCTTTGATATGCTATATACATTCCTTCCTCCTAGATTTATCATTTTTATTGGTCCTACAAAAGATAGACAAAAGCTCAATTAGGTCTATTTATGCTAATAAGTCTCTGAACAAAGCTCTAGGTATTTATCCTTATTATTCTCTAGATGTTGTGGTTGGATAGTTTCCATTAGATGGATTATCAAATAAGAATAAAATTGCATTGGTTGACCTACTATGGGATGTAAATATGGAGTTGTGGTGGAATGAAGTGATGACATAGCAATGTGATGGAATGGTAACATGAATGGGCATTGACTAAAGCTAGGATGTTATACAACATGTTTCCCAACAAGGATACGAGATACCAAAGTAGTGGATAACAAAGATGATCGATCAAATGGGAGTTGGTCACCTCCACGTTCATGTCTTCTTCCTCGGTTATCTTGCACATACATCACCCTGTCTTCCTGGATATCTTTGTTTGTAAGACTTCCTCCAAGATTTCTTGTTTCTTTTTTCTTATTTCACTGTTAATGTGCTTTAAGAGAACTCGAGAAATCATCAATGGTAATTTCTTCCAAATTTATTGACTCCTCAATTGAACATACAACCTTTTTAAGGTTATCAATAAACCGAAGAATTTTCTCCACAACCCTTGCATTTGTGAGAGTTTCTTCATTGTGTTTGAGTTGATTGGCTAATGTTTGCACACGAGTAATGTAACTAGATACATCTTTTGAATCCTTCATCTTCCTGACCTCCAACTCACCTCCTAGAGTTTGAAGACATATTGTTTAGCTCGGACGACACCCTTGAACACCACTTCCAAAATGTCCTAGGCTTCCTTTGAAGTTGATGCACCAACAATTGGTATCTAATTAGCTACCAAGGTTTTAACTACTAATTATTTAGATTCTAAATTTGGTAGCAAAAACCTTGGTTGCTAATTAGATACCAATTTAGAAACCATTTAACAATAATAGAAACTAATTTAGAAACCAAAAAATAGTTTCTAAAGTAGTTTATATTATTGTTAAATAGTTTCTAAATTGGTATCTAATTAGCAACCAATGTTTTATCTACCAATTATTTAGTTTCTAAATTTAGTCTCTAAAACCTTGGTTGCTAATTAGAGACCAATTTA